>Ga0310811_10000221_pt1 | contig 82289 bp, 73 predicted proteins | sample YCmetagenome_FD_207642 | JGI IMG/M metagenome (GOLD analysis project Ga0310811, IMG submission 207642) | Soil microbial communities from experimental microcosm in Duke University, North Carolina, United States - YC | ecosystem: Engineered > Artificial ecosystem > Soil microcosm > Unclassified ... | reverse complement strand
CATAGCGAGCGACGCGACAAATTTCCTGATGCGACAGGCCGAGCTTTTTCCCCTCATCATAGGCTGCGGTCTCGATTGCCGCTTGCGCCGCCCGCTGGCGGATCATCTGGAAGAGCAATTTTGCAAGTGCTTTCTGTTCTGCCGCCTTGGTTAGGCCGAACCGTTCGGCCATCTCTCGCATCGCCCTATTTCGATCCGCTCCGTATTGGAGGATAGCCGCGACGTCGAAAGCGTCGATGGCGGTGACGGTACACCAATCAGGCAAGTTCTCTGCGTGGAGTGGGTCGCTGGCGTTGTGGCTGAAGACGCGATCGGTGCCCCCGAAGGTCTTGATATCGGCGCCGTACATGCCCGAGCTGCTGTTTGGGTGGCGCCATTTAGTGCCGCGCTGATCATATGCATGGGCGCGTAGGATATCGGCTAGGTCGAGACGCGCCCGGATCTTCTCAATGAGAGAGTCGTCCGGATCTATCCCCTGTTCCAGGCGCTCCAAACGACGCCGCGCGCGATCCTCGGACGCTTTGACGGCTTCCGCCTGGGCGTTAGCCGCTTCAGCGTCCAGAATGGCTTGACCGGCCTTGGTGAGGGCGTCTGCATTCAGCGGGGCGCCGTCGATAACGTGGCATTGGTGCCAGGGCTCATCGGCCTCGCTGGATGGCAGGTAAAACAGCGACGATGGGCCGCGTTTGGATCGGTCGAGAACGCCGTCAAGACGCAGAAACTTGGCGACGATCTCCGATGCTGGGATTTCAGGGTCCAGCTCGGCAGACAGCGGGAACACCAGCCGGTAACGGTCAGCGCCTGGCCTGTGCGAGTGTGACGTGTAGCCCAAGCAAGCCTTGCCCAGTGTTCGGACACGATCCAAAGCGGCTTCCAGAGGCGTGGGGATCTCGCCGGTTTCCTTGTTGGCTTCGATGTCGAGAGCGACAGCGGTTCGGGCGATGACGTTCCCCTTGAGGCGCCGCACATGACGATTGTCTGCCTCTAACTTGAAGCGCGCCGTGGCGAAGCAGGGGCCATCTTTTACCCCTTCACGCCGATGCTTGAATACCTGCGTGAAGTGATCCCAGGGCATGATCTCCGGGTCGCCATAAGCCGGGCCGACAGGAAACGCGGTTTCGAACCATGAGATTGTCATGCGGATATCGCGTGCTGTCATGCCCTGGCATCCTCAAACGCCTGGGCAATCCGACGCCGCTCTTCAGCGCCTTCCGCAGATTTTGATTGGAGCATGTCGGCAACTTGCCTGAGCGCAGAGGCTGCGACTCGTGCTTCATGCAAGTTTAGGGCAACGACTTTGACACGACGTGACTGCCGACCTAACGCGGCAATCAAGCGGTTTTCCGCAAAATTTTCCGGCGAGTTTCTGTGCATTGGAGCTCCAATGCCGCCGAATTCGCTTGCACGCCGCCGCGGGATTATCTAGATCAACAGTGCCGCCGTTGATTATTAGAGCTCCCCACAGCCGCCGAAGAAATTCGAGCGGCTGTGTTTCGTTAGGCGGCGCTTTTGCGGGGCTTCTGCGGGCGGATCTGCGCCGCCGGCTGAGCTTCAAGCCAAGCCAAGCCTTTCTCGATATTGATGAGGGTACGAGTGCCGACTTTGACAGCCTTCAAATGGCCATGGCCGAGTGCATCGTATGTGGCACGCCGGCCCATGCCGGAAAGAAGGCACCATGTGTCTATACTGCCGAATCTCGGCGTAACAGCGGCGCCGGGTCTGGCCTGACTTATCGTTGTGTTCATAAAACTACCTCCGCATGAAAGTGCAAACGGGTAGCTTATGACCGAGTGTTAGGCTGCGATGGAATATGTTAAACAGGGCGGCGATTAAAGATGGCGTCTGCCCTGTTTTAGAAGGGCAAATCTATACCCCTCTTTTTTACGTCTGCTTTTATCCGCCGCAACTCCCTTGCTAAAGTTTCCTTATTGTAAACTTGGCCAGTTACGGATTCGATGCATCTTTTGTAAACATAGGTCGCTGGACCTCCCTGAGTAAAAGAGGCTTGACCCCGTCCAGAGGCTACTAGCGCCTCTCGGATCTTATCACGCAACAACGCTCTACTATTTATCGGGGTGATCATGTGTCGTCGCAATATATGCGATCTATCGGGTCGTTTTTTAGGCGTGTCAAAGAAGTATAGGTCGATAGCCTTTTGTAGTTTTTTACCTCCCTCGATTTGATATCGAATTGCATTCATTTCTCTAGAGAAAAATTCACGTACCCTCTTAAAAGGCTTCTCGCCCCCCTCCTGATTTTTTTCTTCGCTATAAAACTCTTCATGTTCCTCGAAGTCTTTGATTAATTCTTCAAGGAGATAGGATTGGACTTTAATCAACTTACTGATCGTGCGGGTCAATGCCGCCCCTTCTTTTTGCCCCTCCCGTTTTAAATCGATTGCAAATTTTCTTCTTTTCGCGCCTTCACTTTCAAGGAACTTATCCTTTCCAGGTGGGGTGCCACGACGTCGGATCATTTCGTTTAAAACAGAAACGATTTCTACGCATTGCTCCGCACTCGGCACTGGCCGTCTACGCTGCTTTCCTTCCATATATTCTTCAAACCACGCGGCTACATCCGCGCCGCTCAGCAGCTTCAACTCTCCTTTCTTTGCGCCAGCCTTAGCCATTGCTATCACCGTCATTCTTTACTGTTGAACAAAACGCCGCCCAAGCCTCCATCAGCTTGCGCCGCCGGTCCAGCAGGTCGCCGCGTTGATACGCCGCCACTGTCTTGTCGCCGACCGTATGCGCGAGGGCTGCTTCAGCGATATCCGCCGGCTGCCCCGTCTCGGCGGCCCAATCGCGGAACGTAGACCGGAAGCCGTGCGCGGTCAGGTCATCGCGCTTCATCCGCCGCAGGGTCATCAACAGCGCCATGTTGCTGAGCGGCTTATCCTTCTTGCCGCCGGGGAAGACGAACTCGGCGTCATCGACGAGGAGCTTCGCGGCTTCCCGCAGGAGCACCACGGCATCGGCCGACAACGGCACCCGATGCTCTACCCCCGCCTTCATCCGCTCTCCCGGAATGGTCCAAACGGCGTGCTGCAGGTCGATCTCGGACCACCGCGCGCCGATGACCTCGCCCGTCCGGGCCGCGGTCAGGATGGCAAACCGGAAAGCCAGCGCGGCCGTCCCCTGCTCGGTGGCGAGCGCCTTCATAAAGGCGCCGCTTTCTCGCCAGGGAAGCGCGGCATGGTGTTCGACCTTCGCGACCTTGGACTTCTTGGGCAGGACGTTCTCTAGGTGCCCGCGCCAGCGCGCCGGGTTCTCCCCTGCCCTCCAGCCATGCGTCGTGGCGTAACTGAGAACCGATTCTATGCGCCCCCGGACGCGGGACGCCGTCTCCGACTTGGTGGTCCAGATTGGCTCAAGAACGCGGGTCACGTGCCCAGTGTCGATCTCCGACACGGCTAGGCCGCCGATGAGCGGGTAGACATAAGCGGCGAGCGTGTTCTCCCACTGGCCGACATGCTTTTCATTCCGCCAGGCCGCCTTGTTCGCGGCGATATATTTTCCGGCGCAGTCCTTGAAGGTGATGGCCTTGGCCGCCTCCAGCTTCCTCGCCTTGCGCTTGGCGTGCTTCACCTCAAGCGGGTCGATCCCCTCCAGAAGTGCCTTGCGACACGTCTGGGCCCGATCGCGCGCCTCGGATAGGCCGATGGTGTAAAGCGGCCCCAGCCCCATCTCTCTGGCCTTACCGTCGAGCATGAAGCGGAAAATCCAGGACTTCCCGGTCTTTGTTGGCTTGCCGTTCTCGTCCAGGGCGTTCGGCCCGACATGGAGCCATAAACCGCCGCCATCCCCGTACATGCCGGGCCTATTGGTGTTCTTCACCGCCGCGGGCGATAGTTTCTCGACCTTGCGTGCCATTGTCCGCCAAACCTCGATCTACGTTCTATCCCACAAATTTAAGTGAGATGTACGCGCACGCGGACGCACGGTCAAGCAAATTGATCGCGCTCTAAGCTATGGATTCATTGGCTTTTTTGATCGGGGATGCAGGGTGGTGCAAAGGGTTCTGGCGGAGGAGATGTCCGCCACAATTAATTCTCTCGGAAGCTCAGCTCCTTAAAAAGTACTCTGTAGATCAAATGACTTTACAAAACTTCCGTATCACGACCTATCTTGAAATGCCTCTGCTTTGCATGTAATTTTGATGGCTAGTTTGATGGCTGCAAAAACAGAGGCGTTATGGCACAGGGCAATAAGCTGAACTCAATGCAGGTAAAAGGACTGGTTAAGCCAGGTCGCTACGGCGATGGCGCGGGGCTCTGCCTTCAGGTCCGGTCGCCGACCAATCGCTCATGGCTTTTCAGGTACATGCGTGATGGTCAGGCGAAATGGCTTGGCCTTGGAGACGAACAGGTAGTCAGCCTCGCGCAAGCCCGCCAGAAGGCGGCGAAGGCTCGCGAGGCATTGGCCGCCGGTATCGACCCTATCGAACAGAAGAAGGCAGACAGAGCGGCGCGAAAGCTCGCCCTGGCCGTAAAAACCTTCGCCGAAGTGTCTGAGCTATTCATCAAATCCAACGAGGCCGGTTGGAGGAACGACAAGCATAAAGCGCAGTGGCGTTCGACCCTCGAGACCTATACCAGCCCGGTGATCGGCAAGGTAAAGATTAACCAGATCACGACAGACCACGTCGTAGCCATCCTCGAGCCGATCTGGACGACCAAGACCGAGACCGCCACTCGCGTAAGAGGCCGTATCGAGAACGTCCTCGACTTCGCTACGGCGCGTGGCTGGCGGAGCGGCGAGAACCCTGCCCGCTGGCGCGGTCACCTCGATCATATACTGCCGGCCAAGTCGAAGGTGGCTGCCGTGGAGCATCACGCGGCGCTGCCCTGGCGCGAGATTCCTGAATTTATGATCGCCCTTAGGGCGCAGGAGGGCATTGCCGCCCAGGCCCTGGACTTTCTGATCCTCACCGCTGCGAGGAGCGGCGAAGTTCGCGGCGCGCTCTGGGGCGAGTTTGACCTTGACGCCAAGATATGGACCGTGCCCGCCGCCCGCATGAAGGCTAAGAAACAACATCGAGTGCCGCTATGCGATCGCGCCATCGCTGTTCTGCGGACGATGAAGCCACTCGGCGGGGACGCCTCTAGCGTGGTCTTCCCTGGAATGAAGACCGGCAAACCGCTGTCCGATATGTCGCTCGCGGCGGTCCTGAAGCGAATGAAGCGGGACGACATCACCGTACACGGCTTCCGTTCTACGTTTCGCGACTGGGTGGCCGAAGCCACGTCCTTCGCACGCGAAATCGCCGAGACGGCTCTCGCACATACGAATAAGGACAAGGTCGAAGCCGCCTATCTGCGCGGCGATCACTTCGATCAGCGTCGCGCACTCATGGAGCAGTGGCAGGAGCATTGCTCGGACAAGGTTACTGCGCGTTAGGCCGACTGAGCCGAGCTGACAAAAATCACAAGTTCGTGAGACTCTTTTTCATGGATGCCGCGAAATGACATTAAAATCCAAAAACTATCGTCTTATCAGTTAGTTAGAGGCGCTATTCGTTTCGGTGTTAGGGGCTTGTGTAAAGTCACGACTGGGTATTCTGAGAAGGTCCGATCGCTACTGGAGAAGATATGTCGGACTTATATTCCACAGCCCAAGCTTGTAAGAGCTTAGGTATTAGTATCCCCACACTCTATCGTCTGTTCGCACGCGGCGAAATTTCCGCCATCAAGATCGGACGGAGAACCTGCATCCGCGCAAGCGAGATTGAGCGCTTCATCGCAAGTCGCCCGGCGCTCCAGGCTCGCACCGGCCTCAAGGCTAACTAACCCTTCACTCCATCCTTGCCACGACCGCGCCGGAAATTTGAGTACGTTTTTAAGTTGTTTAGGTTGAGAACGTTGGAAAAAGCGGTCCTTTTAACAGGATCATATTCCAGTGAATTTCGCATTCTACGCCTCAGTTCCGAGAAGCATCGGCACGTCATCCTCTCTGCCGTCCGACGCGTACACGCGACGCATGATCGAACTTATCGACGAACTGGCGGCGCTTCCTGAGGAGGGCGCGCGATTAGCGGCCCCGGCACGCGCCGGCGCTTTGCCTCGCACACCCGATCAGGGCTGCTATCGACATATCCCTTGCGGCTCTCGGTGCGCTTGACTACCGAAGCCGAGGCACGATCATGCGCACCGATCGCCGCCACCAGATCCGCCATCGTGCGGGCTCGCTTTCCAATCATAACCACCAGGGAGAAACGCCATGCTGTTTCGTCTTTTCCGCCGCGCGCCGCGCAGCAATGGCGCGCGGATCGAACCGACCGCGCCGCCTGCGCTACCGGCCGTTGAGCCGATCAACGAACCGCCACCGGATCGCTTCACGCGGCGTCGCCGGGCGATTGACCGTGGCATGCAGACGATTGCCGATAAGCGCCATGACAGTGCCGTGGAGGGCGGCGCCATTGCTGCGGAATGGCAGACACTACCGAATAGCGGTGGCGACTGCCTGGACGAGCACGCGGCGCACAGCGGAAAGGTCTTTCTGATCCGCGACAGTTGGGCGATGGCCGAGGGGCTGCTTAAGCCTGGAGCCCGGCCATTCATGGATGAGATCGAGCGGCCAGGGCATAACTCGGGCTGCAATTGCGCTTACACATACGTCTTCTCACCGCGCCGCCTGCCGGAAGAGTTGTTATCGGAAAAAGCTTTAGCGCAGATTGCCGAAGGCAAGCGGCGCATGGCCGCCTTAGGCATCAAGGTCACTGTTTCCGCCCAAAAAGCGCCTTAAGCCCAGCCTCGCCGCCGCGCGAGACACGCTTTCCGATCATCACCAGGGAGAACGCCATGCTGTTTCGTCTTTTCCGCCGCGCGCCGCGCAGCGATGTCGACCAGGCTGTGCCGCCTGCACCACCAGCCGAAGCAATCGAGCCCGCCGATTCAAAGCAAAGACATTCGATGCCAACGGTTCGGTTCGACCCTTCGCGCGTAACCGATTCAGTGAAGGCCGATCTGATGCAGAACATTAAGCTCCTCAAAGATGTCGAGAAGCCATATCACCAACGGATATATGATGCCGCCTTGCGCTCTATATCGGCCGGGCGCGATGTTGGCGGATTAACCCAGGCCATACGAGACATGGGCATTACCGGCATGACCAATAACCGGTCGGCTGAAATCTCTCTCCTTCTGAACAACAAGGCCACCGCGATAATCCGTGCGAAAAAGATGACATCGGCTGGCATTCAGCACGCCATTTGGCTGTATTCCGGTGCAGGTTGCGTGAGAGACCCCAGAAACCCATCACCGGAGGAGCAAGCGCGGGAAGCCGCACACATAGCCGCCGACGGCCAGCGATACGAGGTTGCAAAGGGCATGTTCCTCAATGGCAGGTGGACACATCCAGGCTGGGAAGAAGGATGCAAGTGTGTTTGCAAAGCGGTAGTTCCGGGGCTCGACAGGGCGTGAGGCTGCACATCGCACGCCACTACCAGCCCCGCCGCCCGTCGGCCATCCGAAGATCGACGGTCGACCGCTGCAGCGATATTATCGCTTGATCTGGCGCGATTTTTAAGCGATATTATCGCTCATGAAGACGATCATCCTCACGCCGAGTGCCGCGAAAGACCTGGACTCATTGCCGCAGGATGCACGCGAAGCGGTCGGGAATGGATTGATCCAATATGCCACCGAGGGCAGCGGCGACGTGAAACGCCTCCAGGGGCGCGACGGTTTCCGGCTCCGCATCGGGCAGTACCGGGTCATATTCGATGAGGACGAGACGACAGTCCTGGCTATCTACATCGGCCGCAGGGCGACCACGACGTATAAGAGGAACTGAATGCCATGAACGATCCGCAGATCATCCGCACGGCGGCCGGCGAAGAACTCGTTGTGCTGTCGCGCGCCGAATATGACGCACTGCTTGCACGCGCAGAGGAGCACGACGAGGACGAGGATGACGTCGCGATCTACGATGCTCGAAAGGCAGAACTCACAGCAGGCGGGGAGAAGCTGCCGGCAGAAGTGAGCGCCCTGGTGCTGCGCGGCTACAGCCTGCTCGCTGCAATCCGGAAATGGAAAGGTCACACTCAGGTTTCCGTGTACCAGGTAACCGACATTAGCCAAGGCTACCTGTCCGATCTGGAAAGTGGCCGACGGACAGGTTCAAGAGAGACACTGGAGGATTTGGCTAGGTTCTACGACGTGCCGGTGTCCTGGTTGGTTTCAGCCGAATAGCGGCCTTCCGGGGCAGCCGCGACCTGCCCGGTCAGTAAGGCCAATCTTCATAGCTGCGGCGTTTTCTGGCTACATATGCAGCGCGGTTTGTGAGATTGAGAATGAGCGCTGCCGAGGATGAGGAATAGCGTCCCTGAGGGTGACAGTCCGGGATAACCATCGTCAAATGGCCCGTTAAATTCTCGATGTCTGGGTCGTCAAACGACACATCTACCTTGTGAGCGAAGCGATTTCGCACGCGCCGCAAAATAGTGATCTCTCGGTGTTCCGCATCACTGATTAAACCCAGTGCGTGGGCTGCTGTTGCTCGTGAACTCAGGGTGGCAAGAGGCGCGCTAAGTAGCTGCGCGGCGGACGCGCCCTCTATCATGAAGCTCTGTAGTATTTTGAGCAGAAGGTCGTCGATGTAGCTGCAAGCTACCAGGACAAGGCCGCGTCCAGTTGCTGTCTTCAGCTCCTTATTCATCTCGCGAATAAAGGCGTCAAACCCAGCCAGATGCTGCGGCGGCCAAGCGGGCCGCTTTGGCGTGCTGTCGTCCATCCCTTCGTCTTCTTTCATCCGTCACCCAAGCATCTAGTAAGATGAGAGTAACCGGCTTTCCTCGTTAGGTCATCATGTGCGAACTAACCTTTCGCTCTCACTGCCTTATCTGTCGGTAGACCGTCGGCCGTCAGGCGGCTCGCGACCGCAAAGGGCCGACCGGAATCTTGCAAAAAATTTCGCGCGGGTAAGCCGGTATATGGCGGCACTTCAAAATCGTCTCCCTCACCTCCGCCCCAGGGTCTGGGCGCTGCACATATTGAAGCGTCGATTGATGCGTTGATGTGTTGACTCGAATTTACAGGCATGTCAAATCTCACTACGTTCGTTGAGAGGTTTGACAATTATGGCTGAAGGTCGGTTCGTTGCTTATTATCGCGTTTCCACTGTTAAGCAGGGCCGCAGCGGTCTCGGACTCGAAGGCCAGCAAGCGGCGGTGCGGTCCTACCTCAACGGCGGCGCATGGACGCTGACTGACGAGTTCACTGAAGTTGAGTCCGGCAAACATGATGACCGGCCGGAGCTATCCCGTGCACTCGATCTGTGCCGGCTGACGGGCGCCACGTTGGTTATCGCCAAGCTCGACCGCCTCAGCCGCGATGCGCACTTCCTTCTCGGTCTGGAGAAGGCCGGCGTGGATTTCGTGGCTGCGGACATGCCGAACGCCAACAGGCTGACGGTGCGCCTCATGGCGGTTATCGCGCAGGAGGAGCGCGAAATGATCTCCAAGCGCACTAAGGATGCCCTGGCAGCGGCGAAGGCACGCGGTCAGAAGCTCGGTGGCTTCCGGGGCGGCCCGGTGCCGGACGGGCACAAGGGCGGCGAAGCCGTTGCGGAGGCCGCCGACGCCTTCGCGGCGCGAGTGGCGCCGATCGCCAATGAGATGCGCAGTGCCGGCCTTAGCCTCACCGCCATCGCGGAAGCACTGGAAACCAAAGGCATTCGCACGGCACGCGGCGGCGCGTGGACTGCAACAGCAGTGCGCCGCATCCTGGCTCGGTAATCGGGTTTTTCTCCGGGGAAAAAATTTCCCCGGAGAAAATTGTTCGCCGGGGAACACGCGTTAGCAGATCGCGTCCCGCTGTCGTGAGCCGCTTTCGGGTGGTTTTTTGTCTACGAGCCAGATAGGAAAGTACGCAAGTTACGTAGTAAATTGCTCAAAACAATCTAAATTCATGCTGTAGGATATACGCGTGATATCGGGTACGTTTCCGTTTGCAGTCGATTTCGTCTGCACGTATTGGAAAGCACACACGTTGATTAATGACAGGCTGTTGACAGTAAAAGAAGTCTGCGAGCTCGTTCATATTTCGAGATCGCATCTTGGGGACATCACGAAGCAGGGCCGTCTAGCGATGGTGAAATTCGGCGCGCGCTCTGTGCGCTATCGCGCTTCTGACATCGCGGCCTTTCTCGCGGCCAACACCAAAGGAGCCCGCGCACATGTCGAATAATACAGAGCGCTCCCGCTCCGCACGCGTCCGCGTGACGCACGGCTGGATCGAGGAGGATAAGTATCTCGAACAAAGGCGCCGAGAGGCCGTGAACATCCTCGCTTCGGACTGCGCGGACATCGAATTTCTTCATCCGTCGTGCGACGAGGACGGGCCCTGCATCAGCAGGACACTTCTCGACCGCGACGAGGCGAGGACGTTGCTGCAAGAGACCGCGAACGCAATCCCGGTGCGACACATGCTCAGCGTGACCATGGAAGCCTGCGAGGTTCGCGCCAACGCCGAGGCGACCCTGAAGATCGAGCGAGGGGAGCGACCAATCGTGGCAGAAGGCGCAACGCTCGCGCTCGCCATGCTCGTCCGCGACGCGCGTGATCGCGGCGACATCGACATGACGGAAAAATGGGCTGTGTTCCTGGCGGCCGCAATTGCCCTCGCCGAGGAAGACCGCATCTCGCGCATCGCGCATCTGGAGCAGGAAGGGCTGCCCCCGCCGGGTTTCGGCAGAAAAAAATAGGCCGCCGCGTGATCGCAACACGCGACGGCCGACTCAACTACTTCCAAACAGACAGGCTTTATTATGTCGTATATCAAAGAGCAAGCGATGCTTGCCGCCGCCGACAACGCATTTTCTACCGCAGCAGCACCGAAATCGAGTGACCTACCCGGAGTCCAACCCGATGCGGAGATGATGCGCGACTATTTCCGCAGGGTGTATGCGGACCTGACCACGATCGCATGGGAGACCGGCGCGGTAGCAGAACTGAAGACGCTGCCCGCCACGCGCGGCCAGGGCTTCACCGCCATAGCGCACTTCGCGCCGGGCGACGTTGAAGGCATGACGGCACAAGCCGTCGCCTGGAACGTCACGCCAGGCCAGAACGTGTACTCAACGCCGGGCATCTGCCGCCGTGGCCCGAACGGAAACGCCACTGACGCCGGGTTCGAAGGCGCTGCATATGCGTGGGCGGACATCGATGACGATCGCTCCTATGAAGATATCACCCGCATCTCCCATGATCATGGCCCGGCCTACACTCTCTTAACGGGCCATACGTGGCGGGACGGCGGGCCCGTGGGCGTGCGCGCGCAGATGCTGTTCAGGCTCCCCGAGGTTATGCGTGACCCGGCAGAGCTACGCGCCGTGAACTCACGCTTCAGGGACGCTCTTGGCGGCGACCCGTCCGTGGTCAACCCCAGCCGCGTCATGCGCATCCCTGGCAGCACTGCATGGGGAAAAAAGCATAAGATCGGCCGCATGACTGAGTTGACCTTTGGCGCATGGCAGGACAGCGCCCGAACCGTCGATGCGGAGATTGTCCGCGCCGCCGCGACCGCAGCAACCGCAGCGAGGGCGGAGCGCGAACGCGCCTGGCAGAGCGAGGACGGCAAACACCCCGAAAATAGCTGGATTAAGCATCTTCCGGCCGAGGAGCAGCTTGCCTTCATCCGGGACTTGCTCGCTAGCACGAATAACCAAGGCAAGAACGACATGCCCCGCGGGACATGGTTGAGAGTCCTTTTCGGGGCCTGCCACGCCGAGGTACTTGGTATTCATGGCGCCGTGGATCTGTTCCGCGACTGGTCGTATGCGGGCGGAAAAGCCGCGACTGAGGACGAGATGGAAAGGGACATCAACTCGTACAACCCGCACCATCCGAATCCGGTACGTCTCGGCACTCTCCTTCGCCTCTGCGGCGAGCACGGCGGCGAGGCCACGTCCCGCGCGATCGACGAATACAGGGCGAAAGCCACTTACGAGAAGACGATCGCCGAGATCGCGAAGGAGCGCGACCGGACGATTGCCGAGATCAAGGGCCTGCCAGTGCCCGAGAGCGCTGCGGACGCAATCCCAAGCCTCTTTTCGCGGCGCATCGATTTTGCAAGCTTTAAAGGTAAAGCGATCCCAGCACGTCAATGGATCGTGCCCGACTGGGCGCCGGCCGGCACGGCAACGCTGCTCTACGCGTCCGGCGGCACGGGAAAATCGATGCTCACGCAGCAGCTCGCAACCGCCACCGCCATCGGCGGCAAGTGGCTGGGCATGAGCGTTCAGGACTGCAAGGCGTTCTGTTACTTCTCGGAGGACGACGACGAAGAACTGCTGCGCCGCCAGGCTGCAATCTGCCGGGCCTACGGTGCCGATCTGGATGGAGTGCCGGACCTATACACAGTCTCAGGCGTGGGGTTCGACAATCTGCTCATGACCTTTGACCACAACGAACGAGGGCGGCGCACGAAGCTGCTAACTGACCTGGAGGAGCAGGCCGGGGATTTTGGCGCGCGGCTGATTGTTCTGGATACAGCCGCGACGTCATTCGGCGGCAGCGAGAATAACCGCGCACAGGTCACGCAGTTCGTGACAGAACTTACGAAGATCGCACGGCGGCTGAACGGCGCGCTGATTCTAAACGCGCACCCAAGCCGCGCGGGCGCGGGCGTTGGCGGCGACTTGGACGGCGGATCGACCGCATGGAATGCGAGCGTTCGCAGCCGGTGGGGGCTGGAGCCCATGGCTAAGGGCGCCTCATTCGACAAGCACGTTCGGATACTGACTCACCGAAAGTCAAACTACGGTGAAATGCAGGAGCCTGTCCGCCTCTTCTCGAACTGCGGCGTTTTCGAACCGATGGAGGGCGCCAAGGCGGGGCGGTCGGTGGATGACGTTTTCATCTTCCTGCTCGCACAATTTGCCATCGGCGGCCGGATGGTATCTGACTCCAAGAACGCAGGGAACTACGCGCCGCGCGCGTTCGCGGGCACATACCACCCGGAAGGCTACACGAAGGCGGAATTTACCTGTGCGATGGAACGTCTATTCGCGCAGCAGCGCATCACGGTCGATGCAGTCGGCAAGGAGAGCAGGCCGCAGCGCTGCATCACGAGTGTCCCGGCATGACCGGGCAGGCGCCCGTCCCGGTCGCGTTACTGTTAAAAGGCATAGGATTTTACTTGACTATTTAATATAATATTAAGAGTCCCAGGAATTACTCCAATCTTTCAAAAGCAAAGCCTGCGCCCGTTACGGGCCAGGATGGCTGTCACTCGACAAACCATTGAAATACAATCGTTTTCGTATGAGCGTACCGGTCCCGTCCCGGTCCGTGCCAGTTCAGGGACCGGGACGGGCTAAAACGGCGAAACCCGCGGAAACCCTAAGTTTTTTTAAACGTGCCGGTCGGGTGCCGGTGTTGCGTACCGGTCCGTACCGGTCCAAAAGATGCTGTATTTTCCTAGGTACCGGTTCCGTACCGGTCCGTGCCGGTGTCCCCCCATACCCCTGTAGGCCCTGCTGCGCCGGTTGGGCGCGCGGGCCTTATGATTTGCATGATCTATGCGCTGCTCCTCGCCCGCCTATCCGTCAAACTGAAAGCGGCACTCATGCGAGCGGTGAACGCCGCCGGCACTCACACAATAGTCCGCACTCTGAACGTGCCCCGAGAACGCGATAGGAAGGCCGCCTAACGGGGCTGCCGGCATAGGACGGACAAAATCCCGAACGTCGGTCGCTATTCACCTCCCCATGGTATCTGCTACCGTCTTCGTAAACATTTCTGCCAAAGCGTTAGAGGTAAGATAAAATGCGAGCCGGGGCGGCATTATTGGGCGGATTGGCCTTTATCGGGCTTTCGGCGGGTTCGTTCGCATTTTACCGGCACTCTAAGATTGATGCCGGGCACCGCGCGTTTTTGAGCAAAGACGATGCGGCCGTGATCGGCGATTTAAGCCCGTTTTCCGGCTGGTTTAACCCGCAAGCCGAGACGGATCTTGGCGATGCCTATTCGGACGAGAAGGACTTCCAGAAGGCGCTTCCGCTCTTTCAGCTCGCCGCCAGGTCAGGCTATGCGCGCGCGGAAAACAACCTGGCGATTATGTACGCACACGGCAACGGCGTTCCGGCTGATGCTGCCCAGGCGGTCTATTGGATGACGAAGGCGGCCGACCAGGGGCTTGCAAGCTCGCAAGTTTCGCTCGGCATGGCCTACATGAACGGTAGCGGCGTCCCAAAAGACTACGCGAGAGCTCTGGCTGTCCTGCAAAAGGCGGCAGACGAGGGAAATTCGGACGGCCAAGACCTGCTGGGCGAGCTATATGCCTACGGCTGGGGCGTTCAGCAGGATTATTCCCAGGCGGCAACCCTCTATCAGCAGGCGGCCGATCAGGGAAACTACGTCGCTGAGGACAACTTGGCGGATTTGTATTTTAACGGCCAAGGCGTCCCGCAGGATCTGGCGAAAGCGGCAAAATATTACCACCAATCCGCGGATCAGGGATATGCGGACGCGCAATTCAATCTCGGTGTCACGTACCTAAACGGCCAGGGAGTTGCGGTGGATGCCACCAAGGCTGTGTCGTGGTTCTATAGGGCAGCGCAGCAGAACGATCCCCATGCAGAAGATGCGCTCGGCCAACTGTATGCCGATGGCCCCCCGATCAACGATGGCTGGGTTATGCCGGAAAGCACCGTTTTATCGTATATGATGTTCAATTTGGCGGTAGCGCAGGGCAATCCCGGCTCAAAAGACCTTAGAGACAAGCTCGCCGCCAGGATGACGCCGGAACAGATTGCCGATGCTCAGTCCATGTCGAGCAAATGGGATGTTGGAACGCCGCTGCCGAGGAATGTCCCGTATGAGGATTGGGCGCCCGATAGCATCTTTTCATCGTCAGACGATTACCAGGATAGCCGGGTCTGGTTTTCCCGCGAGTTCACCGTCGCAGGCAAAAAAGAATATGCGGTGTTCATGGTCACTAAGGGCGGTGACTATCATGCGGCGCAGGCGGCTATCAGCGTTGCCACCTTTGACGAAAGCCTACAGCCTGGCACAATTGAGTTTGGGCCAAATGCCCAGAAATTCTTTGCCCAGGTTGGCACCTATGGCGATGTCCTGCCTTTGAAGAATCCGAATGCTCCCTACGCATCGCCAGATCGCCTGGACGCGCCGCAATTCGACTTAGGGCACGGGCACTTCGCGATCCTTGTGCCAGACGGCTACAGCGGTATGGGCACCACCGATAATGGCTACGACGTATTTCTGTTTGATGCGGCGACCAGCAGTTGGACGAGCGCCGGCGCGATCGCCACCCACGACGATGACATGAACGGCTGCGGCAACCAGGGCGCAGACGAACCGCCGTGCAACTCGTGGACAGGGACGGTAAGCCTTGTGGATGTCGCGGGCAGTATCTGGCCGGAATTCGTTGTCCATGGGCACGGCACAGCACTGGACGCGAGCAACAAGGTCATTCCCGTCGGAGACGTGATCTATCATTATGACGGAAAACAATATTCCGCGTTGCCGGCACGTGGACCCGCTTCGTAAAGAATGCAGAATTCAAAAATTTTAAAAATTACTCGCGCGAGTGATTTTGCCCACCCGCAGAAGCCGCTCAGACGAGCGCCTGAAGGCTTACGGGCGACGGGCTGACCTGACTGCCGGGCAGCACTTGCGGCTCGTCTACGTCCATCTGAGCGCCGGTACAGCCGGCGCTCCATACGACTCCGACTATTGATCCGGGTCAGACGGCGGTAGTCTGATCGCGGACGTCAAAGTATCGGTCACTTCAGCATTGAAGCTGCCGCCCTGCGAAATTTGATCGAACGAACTATTACCGTCCATGCTTGTGTCGATCGTGTCGTTCACCATGACGCCATAGATCTGATAGTAAATGTCGTCATTCGCGAAAATCGGTGCAGTGGACCATTTCCAGTCGGTAGAGAGGACAGCCCGGGCACTCGCCGTGGCGCAGGGACGGGCCTTCGTCAACGTCATCGTCGTCATTGTGACGAACGCGCTATCATCGGTGGCATCGGAGTCTTCCGCCATCAACGTATTGCGGCGCTTGGTTTCCGCAGCTGAGGCGTCGGTCCAGCCCAGCTTGTTGTTGTCGTGGTGTAGGTCGTAGGGATCCTGCAGATTGCCATTAAGGATATGGCCGGCATATTGAAATACCGCCCCAGCCGGGATATGGATCGGGCCATCTTCAAAGAAACCATTATAGGCATCTGGATCAGGATCTGTAACGCAGACCTTGATCTGGCCGGCCGACGCCTGGCTACTCCAAATGATGGCTACGACCGCAGCCGCTAGGATGGATTTCATGGATAGCATTCCGTTAACAGACGGCTTGTTATTGGCATGGCTAGCCAGCCGTCTCAACATGCCGCGAAAACGCAATAGGAAGGGCCCCTGGGGGGCGCCCGTCAGGCGGATGACGTTTACAAAATCGAGATTTCTGGTTGGTGCTTTCAGTCCGGCCCTACTGACTTGATGTTCACGGCGATCTTCGCCAGGACGGCGGCAAGGACCTCAGAGAAAGGCTGCGGACCGCCGTTAAATTCATCATCGTGGCAGTAGTCTGGCGTCCGCCTGCGAATATCCGCAACTGCGTGCCGGAGCCGGGAGACCTTTACACGCAGGTCTAGAAACGGGTCCCACGCTGCTTCTTGCTCGACATTTTTGGGAAAACCATCTTCTCCAAATGGGTCATCTTGGTCGTATGGATCAACCGTTGAACGTTGAGAATTGCGCGTTGTGTACTCGGCCCTCAAAGCGCGATGGCCGGACAGGTTAGCGACGGCCTCGAGAATGACGTCTGCCCATCGGTCCACGGCAGAGCCACACTCTCTTAGCGCTGCGAGCGCTTCCACTTGGGCGCCGATCACAGCTTCGACGTCATTCCGCCGGAACATGACTTCGGAACCGCTGAACCTGAGAATCGTGAGGCCGGTTTGCGTTCGGATCGCCCGTTCGCGTTCGCGGTCAGCACGGACCTGCTCGACGTTCTCGGCGTGACCTATTCGGCCGTCGCACTCTATGAAGAACGCTAAACGTGACAGCGGCGTAGTCCGACGGATATTGCCTACGTCGGCACAAACCACCATGAAATCAGCCCGATATTGGCCCACACTGACCTGGGGGAAAATAACTAGCCGGCTGCGGGCGATCGCCATCGGATCAGCCGCGACGGCCTCGAGCGCTTCGAACCAACCTGCTGCGCGGGCGAACACTGCACGCGCGTTTGTCCCTGGGCCTCCCTCCAAGATTCGAGCCAAATCTCCTTCGGCCGGCGACTCCAGGAGAAGGCCGCCAGGCGGCCAACGTTCAAGCAGTTCTAGGCTCATTGGTCTGCCCCCGAGGTTGGTATGTGTGAAGCGTACGCCATCAAATCTGATCGTACGGCGAGCGCCTGTCTACCGACTCCTGGGCCTGCCTGATCATGGAAAAATCCAAAAAGTCTAAAAAATTACTCGGGCGGGTCAGACTTTCCGGCACTTCCGGCGCTTTTCGCGCCCGCCCCTGTCGCGGGGGTGCCCGCCGGTCTGCAAGGCCGGCGCGCTACACTGGGCAGATGAAGCAGCCGAAACCGATCGATATCCCGTTCCTAAAAACGATGGTCGCCATAATCGAGATCACCCTAGATCCGCGGTCATCGAAGCGTGACAAATACGCCGCCCGACAGGTGATCGCGCTCTATCACAGCGAAATGGACATGGACCAGCTGGCGGCGGCGTGGCGTGTGCTGCACCGAGCGCGAGTTGCCCAACAAAAAACCGGCCATAAATAGCCGGTTTTCAGTAGCGTATATCAGAAGCCGGATGCACGCCGGACTTCGGGCGGCCATGTCTCCAGCGGTTTGCCGATCCACTTCGGGATTTCCATGACGGCATCGGCAGCCGCGTTGGCTTCACTGATTACCGCATCGATCGCGGCCGCCTGCGTTTCAGCCTTGGCGGCTTGCAGCTCGACAAGGCGCTTCGAGGCCCAGTTTTCACGGAATCGCCGTTCCAAAATCCAGGCCGAAGAGCGCCAGTTGCCGTTCCTCGCATCACTCAGAATGACATCAACGAGTTCTTTTTCGGCCTGAGCGTCAGCCGCTCTTATGGACTCCGAAAACTGCAAAAACTCATCCGAAGCATTCGGTTTCTCGCCGGCCAACAGCCATGCGTAAAGCGTGCTTTCTGACACGCCGGCAGCCTGCGCCGCCGCCCGGCGCGTGTGACCTTGGCGCGTCGCTTCAATGGCACGAGCGGCCCGTTCGGGAGCGAAAGCCGCAGGGCGGCCGACGCGGCTGTTAGCTTGGTTTTCCATATCTTTTTCTACCGCATCCGGCAGGCAGAGCGGTACGGCATGACGTTGTGCTTTCGCGTCATCGCCAATACGTTTCGGATGCACCCGGCCCTAGCGCGAGCTATGTCCAGGGGCCTTCAAGCTAGTTGAGCAGTTCAACGACTGCCAATAAATGACGATGACGTTCATCATCATTCGGGGGCGGGGCGGCCTGTCCGCCCTCTCCAACCATCTTGAACAACGCCGAAACTCCGCCCCCGGCCATCTGCCGCCCGGCGCCGATGATGGCGCTTAGCGAAAATGGTGAACGTCTCCCTATGGCGTGACTTTATCCACGGGGAGCAATCTCACCGGTCAATTTAGGTCACGATGGGTCTTCGTCCGCTGGATCCTCATAGCCTAGTCGCCGAAACTCTCCCTCCTCTTCGGCACGACGCTGTTCTTCAGCAATCGAAATGGCAATGCGCTCGCAAAATAAACGGGCAAATTCACGCACAGCGGGACGTGGGTCGATCGACCAGTTAGCTACGCGGTCGCGTCGCTCCCGCAGTGCTTCGGCCCGGCCGAACTGTCCGGTTGTGACCCCGGTATTCATCAGGGCGATGGTCAGGCTGCCAAGACGACCGTCATCGGACGGCAACGAAGCTGCGATCTCTTTGGCGACATCCTGCAAGCCGACATCGGCAGTGTAGTTCTCAAGGATCGGCAGAACAAAATTGATGCCCCGACTTCCCTCGGTCTGAAGCAAACGGATCAAAGCGGCGGTGAAAGGCTCCGTGAGATCAGGGAACACGTTGTGTAGCAGACGCGCGCCCTCGAAGCGGAACAGGGGTGCCGCCTCGTCAAACCAACTGTAGACCGTGCTGACCGCGAGATCGGCGTCTCGGCCGAGCTCCTTCTCCAGACCGAAGAATTGGTAGGGAATGGGATTGTCGGGGCGATCTTCGCCTCGACGGTTCAGCCGTGTATGGAAAAAGCTCCAGACCAAGTCGGGGTGAACGTGAGCGATGTAGGCTAGGATCTGCTCGGCGTGGTACTCGACACTCTCCAAATCTAACATGTTCGTCAGCACGGCCTGCGCTTCGGCGGCTAACAGGCCCTGGAAGAATGATCTTGCCCTCGCCCTCGGTAGAAACCTAGTACCGTGAATCCAACGCGTATCACGGTCCGCAGTCAGCGCCCGGAGCCCCGGCACGAATACACCTACCTTCAGCGGAAAGGTCGTGTCGTCGTGGTACTCGATTGCCAATACGACGCCCTCGATCATCGAGAAGATGTCATGATCCCGAACTGCGAGCTCCAATAGCGCGGTCACGGGATCCACCGTCTCCGGCCGAACGACGCGATAATGTCGCATAAGCGCGGTGCGACGGGTCGGATCGCCGACGCACGCGTCGATCAGTTCCTGATAGCCGACGCAATCACTGCTTCTGGACAGGCCCAAAAGAAGGGCGGGCATGAACTTGACCAGATCGGGATCGCCGCCGGCAAGCAGTGGCTTAACTGCCCAGGACTTCCGTTCTGCGAGCCGTGTCAAGAACTCCCCGAAAACCGGAAAAGTCGCGAGATCATTTGATTTAGTGGACGCGCACCGCGCGATACGGACGCGCCATCGGTCGATGTTCCAGTCGCTGATAGCCTCGATGAATTCATCCGCGCGTTCGAGGCGATAGGCTTCAGCCCCCTTGTAGAACTGGTCGTCCTCCCAATGGGGCGGGAGCACGGTCTCGAAGCCGACGAGCGTCTTGTAGATGACGAAGTCCTCGTCGAGATTGATCTTGTCTCGGACGGCGATGATGGCGCCGGCCACGGCGCGGGCGTTGCCCCTTACGGACTCGTCGAAACGTTCGGATGCAGCTAGGTCCAACACGCGCCGATATTGGCGAAGTAGGTCGTCTTCAAAGGCTTCGCGCAGCTCGTAAGAAAGCGAAGGGATCCTGGGTGCGATCTGACGGAGGACGTGGATGGACCCTGCTAAAACGATTTTGCACAGTTCGTCAGTATACGTCTCCTGATGTGGCAAGAGCGTACTGTCATTCAGCGCCGAAAGAATCTCCCGCTGTGCGCCCTCCGAAATGGGCGTGTCCAGCAAGCCTAGCAGGCCATCAGCTGCCATTCGACGGACTTCGGACAGGGACGCGTGCGGGTAGACGGTTCCGGTGCTGATGGTCATGGTGTCGCCAGCGAACTCGGTGCCCATCATCTCGGTGCGAAGGACCTGGGTCCAGACGGTGATTGCCACCGCAGGGTACTCAGCGAGTTCGGGCGTACGCTTTGCTAGCTCCTCGACGAGGGCTCTTTGCACGCTGTAGCCGACCCGTTGAACCACAGGGATGTGGTACTTGGCCAACCGCTGGAGAACCGTTAGCGCCTGCTTGCGCCGATCCGATCCCGTGGTGTCTCGATAGATTTCGAGCAGCACCTCGAACGTCCCTACCACATCGGCGTAGCCGCATTCCTCCAGGATGCGAATGGCTAGGCGGATGATCTCGTCAGCCGTCTTGCCGTCATAGGAGCCGAAGGGGGTTTCGATCGGTTTGGTTAGCGTTTCACGCGCCTTCTTCACGGCGTCCTGCAACGCTTCCTTGATCTCCGGGAACATGGTAGGAAGATCGTCGTAATTTGGAATAACGTACTCAAGGAAATTTTGGAGAAGGTCGTAGCGTTCATTGTTATCGGCGCTCGTCCTCAGAAGCTCCAGCGCGTCGCGGTCGAAAAGCTCCTTGCCGGCCATCGCGCGCTCGTAGTCGTACTGCGCCCGGGCCATCTCGCGCCCCGCGGGCAGGAGGTATTCGCCCATCACACGTTTGAGACGCCGCTCGATGCTGGCGAACGCTCGCTTGCCGAATCCTTCGCTGTCCGGACGCTTGTAGAGAATGTCGTGGGTCGTCTCGGACCAAGCGTGGTTCAGAATGGTCTGCACTTGGATTTCACAGCGCATCCCGGCAAATTTAGCATACTCGGGCAACGTCTCCCGTTCAGGCGTCAGGCGTACGGTGTAGTGGATGCCGCGATACTGCCGTCCCTCGTTTTCGACCGTCGGGTGATGAACGCGTACGTCTTCGATGGCGAAGTTTGCACGGATAATATCGGACTTCTTGAACCGCTCGACGTCGCTGTCGGTGTAAAATATCGGTCGGACGCCGGCGAGGTCGCGTATTTCATCCTCTATCTTCGGTGAGTCGAGAAGCTCGCGCTGCTCAAGTTTCCCGCGTAGACTTTTCAGTGATTTTTCGCGCGCCTGGATAGACTGAGGGCGAGGAAGATCATCCCGAGCTAAAATAGCTTGATTAATAATGAAGCGAACGGCTTCCGCGAGTTCCCGATAGAGCGACTGCCACTTCTTCTCGTATTCTTCAAAATTCATGAGGGCCGATCTGCACCGTTAAATCCGTGATTATTAGGTTAACTCGCATCGTGGTGGCGTCCCTTGCTTAGTCAGGAATGCCAATATATCGTTATTATCGCAAACACGAAATGGTCAGTCGATCCCCCATCGTCGCCAACCACAAAGGCCGCGCTCCTCTTGCCCGGTTCGGCCTTTTCTTACGCAGGCGGCGAGGCCGCCCCTTGCCGGCACAGTCGCGCTTGCGCCAAGCCCAGGCCACGGCACAGCGACAGCCGGGTTACGGTGGATTGGCTTTCGGAACGCGGCGCACCTGCAAAAGACAATCCCTCTGGGGCTCCTGCAGAGAGCTGCCTACGGCATCGCCGGCAGAACTCGCGAAGCGAGCACTGCACCGTCAGTTCAACGGCCCAAAACTGAAAAGCTTCAAAATTTCGCACGCGGGTCAGCCGTATGGGGGCGCCCCTTCAGCGTCCGCCCTCACCTCCATAGGGGGCAACGTTGTCGTTTAGGCGCGACAGATGCACGCGACAGATGCATAGGTAGAGCGCGCCGCCCAGTTTGATGGCTATTCTGATGGCTGTATCAGACGGCCTCAAAAAAATCTAACAAAATCAATTGCTTGCAAAAAATTCTGGCGGAGGAGATGGGATTCGAACCCACGATACGCCTTTACAGCGTATAACGGTTTAGCAAACCGCCGCCTTCAGCCTCTCGGCCACCCCTCCGCAGCGGGTACCGGGGACACCGGACCGCGACAAGGCTCATAAGGGGTGCACGCGCGAAGGTAAAGCCTCCCGACCCTGCCCCCCGGGTTTCCAGATCAAACCGCGCCCGGCCCTACCCCGGCAAGACCACATCAACCATTTGATATTAAAGCCTGTTTTAAGAACTTAGCCGCGGTCTCGCCACGCCGCGAAATTTTTTCCGCCGCCCGGCGATCGCTTCGGTCTATGGTCGCGCGCCAGCGGCCTTATTCCGCGGCCGAGGCCCCACATTCCGGATAGAATCGCTCCCAGATCATCCGCGCCTCGATCACTTTGGTAAGCAACGCCGTCATGCGTCGCTGCATTTCGGCGAAGTTCCGGGTGCGGGTAAAATTATGCTCGTTCATATAGAGCCCGCGCGCGATTTCGAGCTGAATCACCTGCACCCCCTCGCGCGGCCTTCCATAATGCCGGGTGATGAAGCCGCCGGCATAAGGGTCGTTGCGCCGGACCTGAAATCCCAACGCCATCAAACTGGCATGAAGAAAATCCGTCCAGACCGGTGCGCAGCTGGTCCCGAACCCGTCGCCCAGGATGATGTCGGCCTTCGGCGCGTGGCGCCCCGGCAGGCTCGGCATGGAATGGCAATCGATCACCAGGCAGGTGCCGAACAGCGCCATGGTTTCCTCGATTTGCCCCGCCAGCGCCGTATGGAACGGCAGCCAGCAAGTCTCCACGCGCGCCTGCGCCTCGGCGAAACGGAGCTTCCCCGCATAGATCGGCTCGCCGTTGCCGACGATCCGCGCGATCGTCCCCAGCCCGGCCTGTACCCGCGGGCTGGCGGTGTTCACATGCGCGGGCAGCGCGTCGGCGAACATCAGCGGGTCCAACTCCCAGGCTTCGCGATTCGCGTCGCAATAAGCGCGGGGGAACTGCGCGGCCAGCAGCGGCGCGCCAAGCTCCGGCCCGGCGGCAAACAGCTCATCGACGAAACTGTCCTCGCTACGGCGGATGTCCGTCGCATTCAGCCGCGACGCCGCGAGAAACGCCGGGTCGTAACACTGCCCCGAATGCGCCGATGTCAGCACGAGCGCGGCGCGCCGGTGGGCTGGTCGCAGCAACCGGAAAGGAGCGGAACGGTCTGTCATGGTCCTGCCTATTGAACCAGCAACCCAAAGCCGGGACAAGGGAAAAGCTTATATAGGACGGGGACCCAGAAATGCGCGCCGCAGCCGCGCCGTCATGCCCATGATGCGCGCAGGTGCCGCCAGCATCGCCACCAGCAGGAACGAAGCCGCCGCCACGCCGCCCGCCAGCCCCAGCTGCGTCACCAGGCCCAGCCCCGGCCACGCCGCCAGCGCGGCCAGCGCCGCCAGCCGCGCCGCCACCAGCCCGAGGCACGGCAGCGCCAGCATGCTTAGCGCCGGCGCCAAGGGCCGCCCCAGCCCCAGCTTCAACGCCGCCAGAAGCAGCGCCACGCCCAGCACCCCCTGCCCCGCCAGCGCCCAGGCCAACGCCTGCAGCCCGAACGGCGCGCCGAACCATGCCGCCAGCATGACCGTCCCCGCATTCGCCCAGGCGAAATGCGCGATCAGCCGGGTGCGGCGCGCCGCCGTCAGCAGCGGATTGATCACGCCATACAGGCAAGCCGCCGGCACCATGAAAGTCAGAATGCCGAACACCGGCGCCGCCGCCGCCCAATGCGGCCCGAACAGCAGCAGCACAATCGGCTTCGCGGCCGCGCCGCACACGGCGCTGACGAAACAAATGCCCATCGCCAGCATATCGAGCATCTGGCTCACGGCCTCATCGCGCCGCGCCGGCTCGCTTTGCAGCGCCGCCAGAACCGGCACCAGAACCGGCAAAAGCAATTTGCGCGCCGGCAGGAACGCGAGTTCCTGCAGAACTTCGACCAGCCGCTGTGCGATGCGCAAAAGGCCCAGTTCCGCCGCCGGCACACGCAGCCCCACCAGCATCACATAGCCCGTCACGGCGATGGTATCGACGAAAGCCGCCTGCATCAGCGGCCAGGAGAAGCGGAAACTGTTGCGCAACACCGGCCAGGAGGGCGGGCGCGGCGGCGTCCAGCGCGCCGCTGCCGCCACCACCAGCGCATAAAAGCCGATGCCGACCATGCGCTGATCGATCAGCGCCGCGATCCCCCGCCCGGAAAGGGCCAGGGGCAGCGCCGTCACGCCGCCGAGCAGCGTGCTGCCCAGGGAGATCAGCCCCAGCGTGCGAAAGCGGAAATTCGCCGCCAGCCGCGCCGAGGGCACAACCAAAAACGCCGTGAGAAAAATATTCGCCGCCATGACACGCAGCACCGGGGTCAAAGCGGGCTGCGCATAAAGCCCGGCAAGCGTGGGCGCGGCCAGCCATAACAGCGCCATGGCACCAACCCCGGCCAGGCATTGCGACCAGAACGCCCCCGCCTCCACCGCAGGGTCGCCAGGATGTGCCTGCACCTGCTCCCCGGCCCCACTCAAGGAGATCATCCGCGCCAGTTCGGAAATCGCCGAGGCGATGGCGATGAGCCCGACCACCCGCACCGGAATAACGCGCAACAGGAGGCCCAGGATCAAAAAGCCGAAAGCGCGCTCGGCCAGCACAGTGGCGAAATTCCACGCCGCCCCGTGCACCGCGCCTCTCGCCAGCGCTTTTGTTGCGATTTCCACACGAAACCGTAACATATACGGTAAAGAAAGAGGCCGCTTTTTGAAAAAAGCGGCGCAAAAACTTTTATTTTACGCTGGGCCTGAGGCGGTGAAACCGGCACGGGCTCAGGTTTAAAAAAGTTTTTTGCTTCTTTTTTTCAAAAAAGAAGCGCTTGCTTTCTTCGTTTACCTGGCCCGCACCGCGCAAAAATACCCCAGCGCAAGCACCGGCAGCACCGCGCCCACCACGCACAGCCCCGCCCAGCCGAAATGGTTGAAGACCGGGCTGGTGATGGCCGACCCGGCGGCGCCGCCGACGAAGAAGATCGCCATGAACACGCCGTTAAGGCGCGAGCGGATTTCCGGAGCCAGCGTGTAGATGCTGCGCTGGCTGATCACGAGGTTGGTCTGCACCCCGGCGTCGAGCAAGACCCCGCTCAGCGCCAGCACGATCACCGAATGCATCCAGCTGCCCAGGAACGCCACCAGGAAGGAAAGACTGATCGAGACCAGGGCGAACACCGTGCCGGCGGTCATGTGGCCGCGGTCGGCCGCTCTGCCCGCCAACGGCGCCGCCAGGGCGCCGGCCGCGCCGACCAGGGCGAAAAGAGCGACACCCGTCTGCGTGTAATGGAAATCGTGAAGCAACAGCAGCGGCACGCCGGTCCAGAACAGCGAGAAGCCGGCAAAAGCCGCGGCCTGGTACGCCGCGCGCTGGCGCAACAGCGGAATCCGCACCGGCAGCGCCAGCAGCGAGGCCAGGAGTTCGCCATAATGGTGATTCGCACTCGGACGCCGATGCGGCAGGCTGAAGCGCAGCAGCACCAAGGTCGCCAGCATCACCGCCGCGGAAATCAGGAACACCGACCGCCAGCCGGAGAAATTCGCGATCACGCTGGATACCGGCCGAGCCAGCAGAATCCCCACCAGCAGCCCGCTCATCACGTTGCCGACAACGCGGCCGCGCATATGTTCCGGCGAGAGATGCGCGGCCAGCGGCACCAGCATCTGCACCGCCACCGAGGTCAGGCCGATCAGCGCCGCCGCTACCAGCATGACCGTGCCATCGCGCGCCACCGCCGCCAGCAACAGCGCCGGGATCGAGGCGGCAATGGTCAACACCACCAGCAGCCGGTTCTCCACCAGGTCGCCCAATGGCACCAGCAACAGCAATCCGGCGGCGTAGCCCAGCTGCGTCAGGCTGACGATCGCGCTTGCATCGCGCGGCCCAAGCCCGACCGAAGGACCGATCATGTCGATCAGCGGCTGCGCATAATAAATATTCGCGACGACAATACCGCAGGCAAACGCCAGCAGCAGGACCATCGCGGCCGACGGAGCTGTTTTTTCAGAAATAGTCATGATGGCGGCTTACGTGGAGGGAGAAATTCTGCGATGCAACAAGCAAAACGGCATGGCAGTGCCGCCTTGTTTTTTCACGGAGCTCCCGATGAATTTTCTCCACGCCATCTTATTTGCGGTCCTTCAAGGCGCGAGCGAATTATTCCCCGTCAGCAGCCTGGGGCACGCCGTCGTCGTCCCGGCGTTGCTGCATTGGGGGGTCGACCAGGCCAGCATCGGGTTCCTGCCCTTCCTCGTGATGCTGCATCTGGGCACCGCGATCGGCATGCTGATCTATTTCCACCGCGACTGGCTGGCCATGCTGCGCGGCGTGCTCGGCGCCGGCTACCAGAGTGAGAACAGCGCCGAGCGCCAGATGGTGCTGCGGCTGATCATCGCTACCCTGCCGGCGGTCATCGTCGGCGAGATCGTGAAAAAGCCGGTGGCGCATTTATTCGCCAGCCCGCTCATCGCCTGCGTCTTCCTGGTCGCGAATGCCGGGCTGCTGCTGCTGGGCGAGCGGCTGCGCCGCCAGACGGTCAAGCGCAGCACCACCCTCACGAACCTGGACGCGCTGATCATCGGCCTGTTCCAATGCCTCGCCTTCCTGCCCGGCATCTCGCGCTCAGGTGCGGCGATCGTCGGCGGCCTGCGCCGTGGCGTGGCGCACGAAGAGGCGGCCAAATTCTCCTTCCTGATGGGCACGCCGGTGATCTTCGCCGCTGCCGTGATCGAGATCCCGAAATTGCTGCACGCGCATGAGTTGCACGCGCTGTTCGGCCTGTCGCTGCTCGCCGCATTGGTGGCCGGCGTTGTCGCCTTCGCCAGCACCGCCTTCCTGATGCGCTATTTTCGCGACCACGACAGCTGGGCGCTGAAACCGTTCGCGTGGTATTGCGCCATTTTCGGCGCCGGCAGCTTCGTGCTGCTGCTGTTGGGGCTTTGATGAAAAAATTACTTTGCGCCCTCTGCCTGGCTCTGCCCATGGCGGCCTACGCCGCCGTCAATCTCGCCGCCGTGCCGATCGGCCGGACCGACCTGCCCTGGTGGAAGCTGCGTTTCGAGCGGTCCCTGGCCGCCGCCAAGGCCGATCCGGACGCCCAGATCGCCTGGCTGGGCGATTCCATCACCCAATACTGGCAGCGCCAGGGCGGCCACGGCTATGACGACGTCGCGCCGGTCTGGAACCGCTATTACGCCCCCTATCATGCGCTCAATTTCGGCTTCATCGGCGACACCACCGCCAGCCTGATCTGGCGGCTGGACCATGGCCAGGTCGCCGGGCTGCATCCCAGGCTCGCCATCATCCTGATCGGCGCGAACAATCTCGGCCGAGTGCATTGGGGCGCAGATCAAAGCGTGCCGGGCATCGAAACCGTGGTCAGCCTCACCCACCGCCTCCTGCCCGATACGCATATCCTGCTGCTCGGCGTGCTGCCCTCGATCCGCTCCCCCTGGGTGGATCAACAAACCCAACTCATCAACGCCGCCCTGGCGCAACGCTATGAAGGCGACCCAACCGTCACCTTCGAGAATGTCGGCCAGGTGCTGCTGAAAAACGGCCGCGCCGACGCCAGCCTGTATGTCGACCCGCGCCTGACCCCGCCCGAACCGGCGCTGCATCCCGACGCCGAAGGCATGGAACGCATCGCCCAGGCGCTGGCGCCGGTCGTGGCAAAGTACACAGAGGAAAAGTAAGCAGGCGCTTTTTGAAAAAAGCGCCGCAAAAACTTTTGTTTACGCTGGGCCGGTGGCGTTGAAAACGCACGGGCTCGCTCTTACCGCCTCAACGAACGCCTTGATCAGCGCCGGTGACTTCTGCCCCGGCGCGGTTTCCACGCCCGACGACACATCGGCCCCCGGCGCGCCCGTGATGCGCAACGCCTCGGCCACATTGTCCGGCCGTAGCCCGCCCGCCAACAGCCAGAATTTTTCCGGCTGCCAGGGCGCCAGCAGCGCCCAATCGGCCTGCACGGCGTTGCCGCCCGGCCGTGTTGCGCCCGGCGGCGGCTTGTTCTCTACCACGTAACCGTCGACCGCCTCAGCCCTGTCAGGGAACTCTTCGGAAGCAGCGATGCCGAGCGAGCGCCATACCGGCAGGCCGAATTGCGCCTTGAGCGCCGCCGCTTCGGCCGGGGACGCATGGATCTGCAAAATATCCAGTCTCACCACGGCGAGCGCGGCTGCGATGTCCGCTGCCGTCGGCCGCACGAACAGCCCGACCCGCTGCGGCCCGCCGTCATGGCGCGCGGACAGTTCCGCCGCTTGGGCCGGCGTGACGAAGCGCGGCGAAGGCGGGAAAAACACGAAGCCGAGGAAATCCGCGCCGGCCTCCACCACCGCATCGAAAGAGGCCGTGCTGTTGATGCCGCAGATTTTAACGAGAGGCCGGGCCACGCCTCAGCGCAGCCCGGCGATGGACGCCGCGATGGCAGCCGCCGACGCGGCCGGATCGGGCGCCGAAAAGATCGGCCGTCCGACCACGAGATAATCCGCCCCTGCCCGCACCGCCTGCTCGGGCGTCATCACCCGCGCCTGGTCGTCAGTGGCGCTGCCCGCCGGCCGGATGCCCGGCACCACCAATATTGGCTTGGGCCCGAACGCGTCGCGCAGGGGCGCAATTTCATGCGCCGAGCAAACCAGCCCGTCGGCGCCATTATCCAGCGCCAGCCGCGCCAGACGCAGCACCTGCTGGGTCGTGCCCCCGGCCACGCCGGTTTCCGCCAGCGCCGCCGCGTCGAGGCTGGTCAGCACCGTCACGGCGAGAATTTTCGGCCGCGCCGTGCCCTCAGAGGCCGCCTTCGCCGCCGCCGCCACCATCGCCCCGCCGCCGCCGGCATGTACCGTCAGCATCTGCACCTTGAGCGGCAGCAGCGCGCGCACCGCGCCCGCCACCGTGTTGGGAATGTCGTGCAGCTTGAGGTCCAGGAACAACGGCGCGCCGGCAGCCGCGTCCAGCCCCGCCGGACCGTTCGCGAGAAAATATTCCAGCCCCAGTTTCACCAGCCCGCAATGCGGCGCCACCATCGCGGCCATGGCCTCGGCCCGGGCCCGCTCCGCCGTATCGATCGCGGCGATCAGCCGTTGCGTCATGGCGTGTGCGCCCCAGGCGCCGGTATCGCGGGCAGCGCGGCTTGCCGCGCTTCCAGCTCGGCGTTGCGCTTCTCGGCCCGCCTGGCGCGGCGCCCCGCCGCCAGCCGATGCGGCAAATGGAAGGCCAGCCCGAGCAGGAAGCCGAACGCCAAGGCCGCCAGAACCACCGCGCCGAACGGCAACCGCGCCAGCTGCCCCAGCGGCCAAAAGGAAATCTCCACCGCGTCGCGATTGGAGAGCATGAAAATCATCAGCACCAGAATGACCAGGAAACCGATGATCGTTTTAAATAGTCTCAGCTTTTGACTCCGCCACTCTTCTTGACTGTGGGCGAAGACATGGGCTTGTTGATGCGTTCCCGCAACTCCTTGCCGGCTTTGAAAAACGGCACGGATTTCTGTGCGACCTCAACCGTCTCGCCGGTCCGCGGGTTGCGCCCGGACCGGGCATTGCGTCGTTTCACCGTAAACGCGCCAAACCCGCGCAGTTCCACCCGCTCGCCACGGGCCAGAGCACTGGTCATTTCATCAAAGAACGCGGCAACGATGCGCTCCACATCCGCCACCGTCAGATGCGGATTATCCTCCGCCAACCCGGCAATTAGTTCCGATCTTGTCATAAAAATCTCCAGACCGGGCACGACGATGCCAGGGCGACACGATCTGGTCAATAACCAATTGTGATCACGAGGTTTTTTACAAAGCACAAGTTGTAGGACACGCGCTGAAATCAGCCCGCCCCCGCGAACCCTTCACGCCAAGAATACGGCGCCGAAACAAAAACCCCGGCGCCGAAACGCCGGGGTTTTTTCACTACAATCCCGCCACGCCGCCCCGCCTTTCAGACGGAACGGCGCGGAAAAGCACGGGATTACTCTTCGGTCTGCTGGTTGCGGCGACGGATCGCAGCGCCCAGAATGTCGCCGAGCGAAGCGCCGGAGTCGGACGAACCATATTCCGACATCGCCTGCTTGTCCTCGTCGATCTCCTTGCCCTTGATGGTGAGCTGCAGCTTGCGGGCCGCGCGGTCCACCGCCGTGACCTTGGCGTCGACCGTATCGCCCACCGCGAAGCGCTCGGAGCGCTGCTCGGCCTTGTCGCGCGCCAGTTCGGCGCGACGGATGAAGCCGGTCAGCACGTCGTCCACCTTCACTTCGATGCCGTTCGCCTGCACCGCCGTCACCACGCAGGTGACGATCTGGTTCTTGTGCACGCGGTCCAGCACGCCGGCGGCCGGATCGACCTCAAGCTGCTTGATGCCGAGGCTGATGCGCTCTTTCTCGACATCGATGTCGAGCACCTTGGCCTTGACCACTTCGCCCTTGTTGAACTTGGCGATCGCGGCCTCGCCGGAATCGTCCCAGGACAGGTCGGACATGTGCACCATGCCGTCGATCTCCGCGCCGATGGCCACGAACAGGCCGAACTCGGTGATGTTGCGGATCTCGCCCTCGACGATCGAGCCGATCGGGTGCTCGTCCTGGAACTCTTCCCACGGGTTGCGCGTGACCTGCTTCAGGCCCAGCGAGATGCGGCGCTTGGAGGCGTCGACATCCAGCACCACCACGTCGACTTCCTGGCTGGTCGAAACGATCTTGCCCGGATGCGCGTTCTTCTTGGTCCAGGACATTTCGGACACATGCACCAAGCCCTCGACCCCCGGCTCCAGCTCCACGAAGGCGCCGTAGTCGGTGATGTTGGTGACGCGGCCGGAAGCCTTGATGCCCGGCGGGTACTTGGCGTCCACGCCTTCCCACGGATCGGCTTCGAGCTGCTTCATGCCCAGCGAGATACGCTGCGTGTCGGCATTGAAGCGGATCACCTGCACCTTGACCGGCTGGCCGATCACCAGAGCCTCGGCCGGGTGGTTGATGCGCTTCCAGGCGATGTCGGTGACATGCAGCAGGCCGTCAACGCCGCCGAGATCCACGAACGCGCCGTAATCGGTGATGTTCTTCACCACGCCGTCGAGGATCTGGCCTTCCTTCAGGCCGAGGATCAGCTCGGAGCGCTGCTCGGCGCGGGTCTCTTCCAGCACCGCGCGGCGGGACACGACGATGTTGCCGCGGGCGCGGTCCATTTTCAGGATCTGGAACGGTTGCGACACGCCCATCAGCGGGCCGACATCGCGGACCGGGCGGATGTCCACCTGGCTGCCCGGCAGGAACGCGGTGGCGCCACCGAGATCGACGGTGAAGCCGCCTTTGACGCGGCCATGGATCACGCCATTGACGCGGTTCTGCGCCTCGAACGCCTTCTCAAGCTGGGTCCAGCTCTCCTCGCGCCGCGCCTTCTCGCGCGACAGCACCATCGAGCCGTCTTTGTCTTCATAACGCTCGATGTAGAGATCATACAGGTCACCGGCATTAACTTCCGGCTTGGCGCCGACGGGGGCGAATTCGCGCAGCGGCACGCGCCCCTCGCTCTTCAGGCCAACATCAACGATCACGAAATCGTCATCGATCCGGAGCACCTTTCCGGAAACGACGGAACCTTCGAACCCGGCATTCGCGCCGAGCGAGGAATCCAAAAGAGCGGCAAAATCATCAGTGCCCGAATAGGCCGGGGCATCAGAGTGGCGGGGAGAGGAAGAAGCCATGTGGCTGTATATGTCCTGGTGCGGGAGACCCGCTTGGGTGTGCGCAGCCCGAGTCGGGGGCAACGTCTAGAGCACCCCCAACAAGCTTGCGGGGATGTCCGGTGAAGTGAGTGCCGCTGTCTTAGCCCCCCTTCGATGGAAGTCAAGCATTTGCCTTCATTCCAGGGCCGCCGGGTACAAATGTAATGCGCCCGCCCCGCGCGCGGCGGCGGCATGCGCGCGGGCGCTTCGCATGCGCATTTTAGCTGCTATAAGCCTGTCGCAATGACAAATTTTTCCTCCGGCTTCGCCCGTTCGACGATGCTCGCCCTGCTGCTGTGCCTGGGCGGCTGCGCCATTTTCAGCGGCGGCGGCGGTGGTGCCGGCGGCGGCCGCTCCCATCACGCCGCAGCCGCCACCGGCACGGCGGCGGTGCTGCCTCCGGCTGACGTTCTCTATCAGCAGGGTGTCGGCCACATTCAGAAGGGGCAATACGCCCCGGCAGTCACCGCCTTCAACCAGGTCGAGGAAAACTATCCCTACTCCGTCTGGGCCACGCACGCCCAACTGCTCGCCGGTTATGCCCAGTATAAGCAGCAGGATTATGACGACGCGCTGAGTTCGCTGAACCGCTTCATCGCCCTGCACCCGGAAAATGAAAACGCCGACTATGCTTATTATCTAAAGGCGCTCTGTTATTACGAGCAGATCGACGATGTGCAGCGCGACCAGACCGCCACCTACGAGGCGATCCAGGCGCTGAGCGACGTCGTCAACCGCTTCCCCGGCAGCGACTACGCCCGCGATGCGCGCGTCAAACTGCGCCTGGCAAATAACCGTCTTGCCGGACACGACATGGCGATCGGCCGCTTCTACGAACAGCAGCATCTGTATTCCGCCGCCATCGGCAACTACCAGAACGTCGTCACCAATTTCCAGACCACCACCTACGTGCCGGAGGCGCTGGAGCGGCTGGTTGAATGCGACCTCGATCTCGGCCTGACCGATGCCGCGCAGCGCACCGCCGCCGTGCTCGGCTATAATTTTCCGGGCAGCAGCTGGTACCAAAGCGCTTATGCCAAGCTGAAGGCGCACGGGCTGGTGCAAAACACCGCCGCCGCCCCGGCGCACGCCTCCCATGGGCTGTTCTAGAGCCTTCATTGCCCGAATGAAGGCTCTGGCCAATTTCTTGGCGAGCTCATGCTGAACAGCCTCTCGATCCGAGACGTCGTGCTGATCGAGCGGCTGGACCTTTCTTTTGGCCCCGGCCTGACGACGCTGACCGGCGAGACCGGCGCGGGGAAATCGATCCTGCTCGACAGTCTCGGCCTGGCTCTGGGCGCGCGCGCCGATACCGGCCTGATCCGCGCCGGCGCTGAGCAGGCGGTGGTGGCCGCCGCCTTTTCCGTCGCCCCATCCCACCCGGCTTTGGACCTGCTCAGCGAACACGGGCTTGCCTCCGGGCCGGACATTTTCCTCCGCCGCATCGTCAACCGCGACGGCCGCTCCCGCGCCTTGGTCAACGACCAGCCGGTCAGCCTGTCGTTCCTGCGCACGCTCAGCGCCCTGCTGATCGAAGTTCAAGGCCAGCACGAGCAGGTCGGCCTCGCCGATCCCGCCAACCACATGGCCCTGCTGGACGCCTTCGGCGTGCCCGCCGAAACCCGCATGGCCACCGCCGCCGCGCATAAAGCCTGGCGCGAGGTGGCCGCAAAGCTGAAGGAAGCCGAACAGAAAATCGAGGACGCCGCGCGCGAGGAAGATTTTCTGCGCCACGCGGCGGACGAACTCTCCCGGCTGAACCCGCTTCCCGACGAGGAGGATTCGCTGGTCGCCGAACGGCAGCGCCTGCAATCGGGCGAGCGCCGGGCCGAGGCGATCGCCGCCGCGCTCGCCGAACTCACGCCCAAGGACCGCCGAGCCGCCAGCCCCGCCGCGCATCTGCGCGCCGCCGCGCGGGCGCTCGCCAGGCTCGCGACGCCGGGCGAGGAAGCCCACCCCGCCGCCGCCGCGATGGCGGCGATCGAGCGTGCCGAAGAGGCCCTCGCCGAAGCCGACGATTTGCTGCAGCGCCTCGCCGCCGAGGCCGAGGATGACCCCCGCGCGCTGGAATCGACCGAGGAGCGGCTGTTCGCGCTCCGCGCCGCCGCCCGCAAGCACAGCGTGCCCGTGTCCGAACTGCCGTCTTTCCTCGCCGCGTTGCGCGCCCGGCTGGCGGCGCTGGAAAGCGGTGCCGCCGACATCGCCGCCCTCACCCGCGAAGCCGCCGCCCGCCGCACCGCCTATGTCGAGGCCGCCGCCGCCCTCTCGGGTCTCCGCGAGCAGGCCGGGGCGGCGCTGATGCAGGCGCTGGCCCGGGAACTGCCGCCGCTCAAGCTGGACCGCGCCCGCTTTTTCGTCGAACGCGCCGCCCTGCCCGAGCCGAACTGGGGGCCGCGCGGCGCCGACGGCGTCAAATTCCTCATCGCCACCAATCCCGGCGAAGCGCCCGGCGCGCTGGACCGGATCGCCTCCGGCGGCGAACTCTCGCGGCTGATGCTGGGCCTCAAAGTGGTGCTGAGCGGCGGCGCCGCGGTCGAGACGCTGATCTTCGACGAGGTCGATTCCGGCATCGGCGGCGCCACCGCCGCCGCGGTCGGCGAACGCCTGGCCCGCGTGGCGGAAGCCGTGCAGGTCCTGGTCGTCACCCATTCGCCGCAGGTCGCCGCGCGCGGCCGGGCGCAATTGCGCGTCGCCAAGCGCATCATCGGCGAGCGCGCGGTGACCGCCGTGGAAACGCTCAACGACACCGAACGCCGCGAGGAAATCGCCCGCATGCTGGCCGGCGAAACCATCACCGACGCCGCCCGCGACGCCGCCGCCAGCCTGCTGGCGGTTTGAGGAAAGAAAGGAAGCCCTACTTTTTGTGAACAAAAAGTAGCAAAAAAACTTTATTTACTCTGGGCCCGTGCGGTTTCACCGCCTCAGGCCCGGTTTCGAAAAAGTTTTTGCGGCGCTTTTTTCAAAAAGCGCCCACTTTCTTTATAACTGCTTATATGACTGCCAAATCCCGTTTCGACGACCTGCTGGCGCGCCTTGCCGCCGCCGATGCCGCCTATCACACGCAAGACGCGCCGCTGATGACGGATGCGGAATATGACGCGTTGCGCCGCGAGGCCGAGGCGTTGCGCGCCGCCCATCCTGAACTGGCCGGGCAGGCCGAGGCGCTCGCCACCATCGGCGCGCCGGTCGCCGCCGGGTTCAAGAAGGTCGCGCATGCGACACCGATGCTCTCGCTCGACAACGTGTTCGCGGCGGAAGAGTTCACCGAATTCTGCGCCCGCATCCGCCGTTTCCTCGGCCTGGACGACGCACCTCTGGAATTCGTCGCCGAGCCGAAAATCGACGGGCTGTCGATCTCGATGACCTATGAGGACCGGCAATTCGTGCGCGCCGCCACGCGCGGCGACGGCGCCGAGGGCGAGGACGTCACGCAGAATCTCCTGACATTGAAGACGCTGCCCCGCACGCTGCCGGCCGCGGCCCCTGCCCGCATCGAAATCCGCGGCGAAGTGTATATGACCAAGGCGGATTTCCTGGCCCTGAACGAATCGCAGGAGCGCAAATTCGCCAACCCGCGCAACGCCGCCGCCGGCTCGCTGCGCCAGCTCGACCCGTCGATCACCGCCAAACGAAAATTGTCGCTCTTCGCCTACGCCCAGGGTTTTTCCAGCAGCCCGGTCGCCGCCACGCATTGGGACTATCTGCGCACGCTGGAAGACTGGGGCTTCAAGGTGAATCCCCTGTCGCAACAAATCGCCGAAAACGGGGCCGAAAAATTCCAGGAGAAAATCGGCCTGGAGCGCGCCAGCCTGCCTTACGACATCGATGGCGTGGTCTATAAAATCAATGATCTCGCCTTGCAGTCCCGCCTCGGTTTCGTCGGCCGCGCGCCGCGCTGGGCCACGGCGTGGAAATTCCCCGCCGAACGCGCCAGTACAACGCTGGAGGATATCGAAATCCAGGTCGGCCGCACCGGCGCCCTCACGCCGCGCGCCCGCCTGGCCCCGGTGAATGTCGGCGGCGTGCTGGTGCAATATGCCACATTGCACAATGAGGATGAGATCGCGCGCAAGGATGTGCGCATCGGCGACATTGTGGAACTGCAGCGCGCCGGCGACGTGATCCCGCAGATCCTCGGCGTGTTGAAGCGCGGCGCGCATGCCGTGCCCTTCGTCTTCCCCACCCATTGCCCGGTCTGCAACAGCCTCGCCGTGCGCGACAGCGACGAGGCCGTGCGCCGCTGCACCGGCGGCCTCACCTGCCCGGCCCAAGTGGTGGAACGGCTGATCCATTTCTGCGCGCGCGGCGCCTTCGACATCGACGGCATGGGCGAAAAGACCATTCTCGAATTCTACGAAAGCGGCCTGCTCAAATCCGCGCCGGAAATTTTCCGCCTGCCTGAACATGAGGCCGAAATCGCCAAGCGCGAAGGCTGGGGCCCGGTCTCGGCGGCCAAGCTGGCGGCCGCGATCCGGGCCAGACGGACCATTCCCCTGCCGCGCTTCATTTTCGCTCTCGGCATCCGCCGGATCGGCGAGAACAACGCGAAATTGCTCGCCCGGCATTACGGCTCCTACGCCACCTGGCGGGCCAGCATGGAAGCGGCCACGGTCATCGGCTCCGACGCCCGGCTGGAACTGGGCTCCATTTCCGGCATCGGCCCAGCCATTGCCACCGACCTCGCCGCCTTCTTCTCCGAAGCGCATAATCTCGACACGCTGGCCGAGCTTGAATCCTTCCTCACCATCGAGGATGCGGTGAGCGCCGCCGCTGCCGATTCGGAACTCGCCGGCAAAACCATCGTCTTCACCGGCACACTCAGCATGGCCCGCCCCGAGGCCAAGGCGCGCGCCGAATCGCTCGGCGCCAAGGTCACCGAATCGGTCTCAAAAAAAACCGACTACGTCGTGGTCGGCAGCGATGCCGGGTCGAAGGAGAAAAAGGCCCGCGAACTCGGCCTGAGGATTCTCAGCGAGGATGAATTCCGCGCGCTTGCCGGGTTGTGAGGAAAGGAAAGTAAGAACTACTTTTTGTGAACAAAAAGTAGCAAAAAAACTTTGTTATGCTGGGCCGTGGGCTTTGTCAGCGACATAGCCCATGGCCCAGAGTCACAAAAAGTTTTTGCGCCGCTTTTTTCAAAAAGCGGCCACTTCCTATAATACCCGCCCATGAATATTTCCCTGCGTTCGGTCGCCCCGGACGATCACGAGCTGATCTATGAGCTCACCGAAATCACGCTGCGCCCTCTGATCGAGGCCGCTTCAGGCGCGTGGGACGAAGCCGCGCAGCGCGCCGCGATCAGCGCGCCCGGCGGCGCCACCCACATCATCCAGATCAACGGCGCCGACGGCGGGTTGCTGACTTTGGCCGAGGATGATGGGCATATCCATCTCGAATCGCTGCTGTTGCATCCCGAGATTCAGGGGTTAGGCATCGCCAAGTCTTTGCTGCGCCAACTCCAGGCCGAAGCCCTGGCGCGCCGCCAGGAGATCCGGCTCACCGCCGTCAAGGACAGCCCGGCATTCGCCTGGTATCGGCGTGAAGGCTACGCCGTAACCGAGACGTCCGGCCCCTACGTGGTCATGGCCTGAACTTGTGGAGCCGCCCTGGCCGTTGGCGTTGACATCCTCCCAAGGCCTGCTTGTGCAGGTGGGTGCCAGTTACCCGGCCCAATGGACCGGGCAGAGCCAGCCCCCGAGGGAGATGCTTAACGGCCCAGGGGATGATCTGCCTGACGCACCGGGCAGCTCCAGGCTTTAGTTTAAGCGTCCGTGAGGTCGGCGGCAATCTCTTCCGCGCGCGCGGCAACACGGCGCAGCTTTGCGCGCCGCTCATCGCCGGTGTCGGCGGCAACCGGCGTCTCGCTCGGTTTCGCGCCGCCGCGCAAATCAGACAGCTCGTCGGCCAGCAGCAGCGCCGCCAGCATCAGCAGCCGCGCCTCGCCGGACTGGCCGCCGATCGACTTGATGCTGTTGATGCGCTGCTCGATCTCCGCCGCCATCTGTTCCAGATGCGCTTCCTGCCCATCTTCGCAGCCCACGATGTAAGCAAAGCCGTTGATACGGATCGTCACTTGCGCCATGGCGTTTACTCCGTAACGTTTTCGTCCGGCTTGGCCGGCTCCAGCCCCGCACGCAACCGTGCGATCAGCATGTCCAGCGAATGAGCCAACGCCTCCCGGTCGATCTCCCGCTTGGAAGCCGGCTTCGCGGTCTGGACGGCGCCCGCGATTCGCCGCAATGCGACCTCGATGCGCTCCAGGATTTCGTCTTCGGATTCAGACTCGGGCATAACCGCTATTGAAGCCGACGCCGCGTGGGCTGGTCAAGTTAGAGGATATGACGAACATCTCACCTTGCGTTATTATATACGATTTGGCCCAGGCACGGTACGCCCTTGGGTTGCAACGCCCTGTCACCCTGCTCTCCGCTCCGGGGGCAGCGTCCCAGGCCGGTTGCCTGTGGTGGAAGAGGCTGGTCGACGCGACGGGCGCCGCACATAGCAGTTTTTTGGACTGTGACACAGACGCCGGCCGGGCTTTGGAGGCGCTGCGGCTCGGCCTGCTCGGGATCGTGCTCCGCCCTCAGCCGAGTTTCGCGACCGTCGCGGAAATCGCCGCCGCACAATGTGCGGTTGTGCTTCGCCAGGCGCCACCGGCGCTTGACCTGGCCCAACCCGGCGCTGATCGCCGCCTTCGGGCCTGGCTCGGCGGATGACACGGGCCCGGCCTTGCGTTACATCCGCTGTGTTCTTCACTGAGGGGTGACATGCACATCACGGAGCAGGTAAAAAAGATCCTGTCGCACTATGAAAGCGACAATCCCGGCACCAAAACCAACCTCGCGCGGATCCTGATGGCAGGTTCGCTCGGCGGCACCGGCAAGCTGGTGATCCTCCCTGTCGACCAGGGATTCGAGCATGGCCCGGCCCGCTCTTTCGCGCCCAACCCCGCCGCCTACGACCCCCATTACCATTTCCAGCTGGCGGTCGATGCCGGACTCTCCGCTTATGCTGCCCCTCTTGGCATGATCGAGGCCGGCGCCGACAGCTTCGCGGGCGCCATTCCCACCATCCTCAAGGTCAACTCTGCCAACTCGCTCGCCACGGAAAAAAACCAGGCCCTCACCGGCTCGGTGAATGACGCGCTGCGTCTCGGCTGCGCGGCGATCGGTTTCACCATCTATCCAGGCAGCGAATATGCCTTCGACATGATGGAGGAAATCCGCGAAATGGCCGAGGAGGCCAAATCCGCGGGCCTGGCCGTCGTCATCTGGTCCTATCCGCGCGGCCCGAACCTCGACAAAGCCGGCGAGACGGCCTTCGACATTTGCGCCTATGCCGCGCATATGGCCGCGCTGCTCGGCGCCCACATCATCAAGGTGAAACCGCCCACTGACGTGGTCTCGCTGGAAGCGGCGAAGAAGGTTTACGCCTCGATCGACGGTTCGACCCTGGCCAAGCGCGTGCAGCACGTCGTGCAATCCTGCTTCGGCGGCCGCCGCATCGTCGTGTTCTCCGGCGGCGAGGCCAAGGGCCTGGACGGGCTATACGAAGAAGTGCGCGGCCTGCGCGACGGTGGCGCCAACGGCTCCATCATCGGCCGCAACACCTTCCAACGCCCGCGCGAGGAGGCCCTCGCCATGCTCGCGAAGATTATTGAGATTTATCAAGGCAAGTAAGTAAACGAAGGGGCGCCCGGGCTAACAGCCCCGGCCCCCTTTATTTTGATACGGATGGTTTCGGTGGCTGAGGCGAACTGCAGACTTTATCTTATCACGCCGCCGGTCCTGCCGGAGCAATTCGAGGACCAGTTGGCCGCGGCGCTCGATGCCGGCGACGTCGCCGCCGTGCAATTGCGGCTCAAAGATGTCTCCGACAGCATCCTGCAGAAAACCATCGAGCGGCTGCGCCCCGTGGTGCAGAGCCGCGACGTCGCGTTCCTGCTCAATGACCGCCCCGACCTCGCGGTGAAACTCGGCTGCGACGGCGCCCATGTCGGGCAAACCGACATGCCGGCCGCCCAGGCGCGCAAAATTCTCGGCGACCTGACGATGGGCGTCACCTGCCACAACTCCCGGCACCTCGCGATGGAAGCCGGTGAAGCCGGGGCCGACTATGTCGCCTTCGGCGCGTTCTTCCCCACCGCCACCAAGGAACCGCCGGAAATGGCGGAGATCGAAACGCTGCGCCTGTGGGCGGAGGTCATGGAAATCCCATGCGTCGCCATCGGCGGCATCACCGCGGCGAACTGCGCGCCGCTGGTCCAGGCCGGCGCGGAATTCCTCGCCGTGGTCGGCGCGGTGTGGAACCATGCCCAGGGCCCCGCCGCCGGCGTGCAGGCAATGCTGGGAGCCATCCGACAAGCGAAAACAGCGTAGAAAGAAAGCGGCCGCTTTTTGAAAAAAGCGGCGCAAAAACTTTTGGTTACGCTGGGCCTGAGGCGTTGAGACGGCACCGGCCCAAAGTAATCAAAGTTTTTTTGCTTCTTTTTGTTCACAAAAAGAAGCGCTTTCCTGCCCTTTCCTCACCCGCAATCGTTGCCGCGCAGGGTGAAAGTGACCACCTTATTATCCCGCAGCGTGAAGGTGGTCTCGCAGCCGTAAAAGATGACCCGCGGCGTCAGGCCGGCCGCGTAAACCTGCGGATAGAACGCGCCGCCATAGAACGGGCCGTTCCATGCGCCATACCAGCCGCCCAGATAGGCGCCGGTAAGAACCGCCTGGTTCGACTGGTCGTAGGCGACATACTCCACCCCGTTCACGGTGATGCGCTTGTCCGGTACGCCGAGCTGCTGAATCAGGGTCTGCATGTCGGCGCCGATATAAGCCGCCATGCGGCTGCTCAGGCTGGGGCCCGTGGCGCACCCGGCCAAAGCGAGCAGGGACAGGGAAACGAGAAGACCGCGACGCATGGAACGCCTCTTGCAGGGTAAGTTATACTAACTGAAATTATACCGATTTTAGCAAAAACCAGCCCTCAAAGTATAACAAAGCATGACCGAAGCATGATCAAACCATGACAGGCCTCACCTCGTGCATTCAGGCCTTCAGCCCCCAGGCACTGCCCTAGAGCGCGATGACTTTAAGTCGAACCATTTCATGGTTCGACTTAAAGTCTGAATCGCCCTCTAGCTTATATCTAGAGACGGATTCAGATTTTAGAGCGGATCGCTACGCGATTCGATCTAAAATCATCCGGCTCTAGAGCCACATCACATCGGCAATGCGTGACGCGCCGCATGCCAGCATCGCCAAACGGTCGAACCCCAGCGCGATTCCGGCGCAGGCCGGTAACCGGTTGACCGCAGCGAGGAATCCTTCGTCCAGCGCCCAGTCTTCGTGACCGTTTATTTCGTGCCGGCGGGCCCGATCTTCAAGGAAGCGGGCCCGCTGTTCCGCCGCATCCGTCAGCTCGACAAACGCATTGGCCAGCTCCATGCCCCCGCAAAACAGCTCGAACCGTTCCGCGACGCGCGGGTCCGCCGGGTCGCGCCGCGCCAGCGCCGCCTGCGAGGCTGGCCAGTGCGTGAGAAAGGCGGGGCATTCGCGCCCCAGTTGCGGCTCCACCCGCTCCAGCAGCAGCCGAAAGAACAAATCCTCCCAGCTTTCCCCCGCGCGCAGCCCGGTTCCCGCGGCGGCGGCGAGCGCCGGGGCATCGCCCTCGGTCGCCAGCACATCCGCGCCCATATACCGGAAGAACGCTTCCGCCACCGTGATGCGCTCGAATTTCTGCAAAGAGACGGTCCGGCCATCGCGGATGAGAACCGGCGGCAGCACGGCGCGGAGCAGTGCCTCGGTCTCGTCCATCAGCGCACCGAGATCGGGGCGCAGATTGTACCATTCGAGCATGGTGAATTCCGGCGCGTGCGTGCGGCTGCGCGGCTCGTCGCGCCACACCCGCGCCAGCTGGAAAATTGGCCCCGAGCCTCCCGCCAGCAATTTTTTCATCGCAAATTCCGGGCTGGTATGGAGATATTGCTCCCCTGCCCGCATCGCGCGCAGATGCACCTCTTCCCCCGGCGCCGGCACGGCGTAAGGCGTCTCCACCTCCAGATAGCCACGCGCCGTAAAAAACGCCCGCACCGCCTGGGTCAGCCTCAGGCGCCGCCGCAACAGTGGCATCCGGTCAGCAAGATTTTCCCAGGGTTGAGACATTGGCGCTCCCATTCTACACGCTCCGCATGCCCGACAATTTGCCGCCCGCATTGCGCACGCTGCGCCGCGTTGAAGACCTGATCTCGGCAGGCCTGGCAAGTGTGGCCGCGCGCCCGGCGCTGGAGGCGGTGGCGGCGCGCTATGCCATCGCCGTGCCGCCCGCCTTGCAGGCCTTGATCGCCGCGCCCGGCGACCCGATTTTCCGCCAGTTCATCCCCGACCCGGCGGAGCTGATCACCGCTCCGCATGAGTCGAACGACCCGATCGCCGACGAGGCGCTTTCCCCCGTTCCCGGCATCGTGCACCGCTACCCGGACCGCGCGCTGCTGAAGCCCCTGCTGGCCTGCCCGGTCTATTGCCGTTTCTGCTTCCGCCGCGAGCAGGTGGGGCCGGATGGCGGCGTGCTGAGCGATGCCGCGCTCGACGCCGCCTACGCCTATCTGGAAGCCCAACCCGGCATAAGCGAAGTGATCCTCACCGGCGGCGACCCGCTCATTCTCTCCCCCCGCCGCCTCGGCGCCATCCTGCGCCGCCTCGGCGCCATCCCGCACGTTGAGGTGCTCCGCATTCACACCCGCGCCCCGGTGGCCGACCCGGCACTCGTGACCGAGGCGCTGGCCGAGGCGCTGGACATAGCAACCCCGCTCTTTTTGTGCCTGCACGCCAACCATGCGCGCGAACTCACCCCTTCCGTGGGAGAAGCGCTGCGCCGGTTGCAGCGCCGCGGCATTCCGGTGCTGGGCCAGAGCGTCCTGCTCGCCGGGGTGAATGACAGCGAGGAAGCCCTCGGCGCACTGTTCCGCGCCATGCTCCGGCTGCGCATCAAGCCTTATTACCTGCACCAGCTCGACGCCGCCCCCGGCACCGCGCGCTTCTTCGTGCCGCCCGAGCGCGGCCGGGAAATTCTCGCCAATCTGCGCGGCCATATCAGCGGTACCGCGCTGCCGACCTATATTTTCGACCGCCCCGGCGGGCTGGGCAAAATACCGCTTTAAAAGCAAGCAAGCGGCCGCTTTTTGGAAAAAAGCGGCACCAAAAACTTTTGTTTATGCTGGGCCATGGGCTGTGACGGGGCCAACGCCCATGGCCCAGCATAACAAAGTTTTTTTGCTGCTTTTTGTTCGCAAAAAGTAGCCTTTCCTTCCGCTTGCCTGCGCTTAACGCCGCAATCACTTGCCGAACGGCCCTCAGCATCGTAAGCCCCCGCTTCGAAGAGCATTCTTATATCCAGGCAGAATTTTAATGAAGCAACAGGCAAACCTCATCCGCGCCGGTCAGGTCCTCGAACACGAAGGCAACCGCTGGACCGTGCTCAAGCAGCAGATCATTACCCCGGGCAAAGGCGGCGCCTTCATCCAGGTGGAAATGCGCAACCTGAAAACCGGCAACAAGACCAACGAACGCTGGCGCACTGCCGACAGCGTGGAGCGGCTGAGCACCGAGGACAAGGAATACACCTACTCCTACACGGACGGCGACAATCTGGTGCTGATGGACGGCGAGACCTTCGAGCAGTTCATCATTCCGGTCGCGTTGCTCGGCGATTCCGCCCCGTTCCTGCAGGACAACATGCAGCTCTCGGTCGGGCTGGTGGAAGGCGACCCGGTCTCCGTCACCCTGCCGCCGCATGTGACGCTGGAAATCGTCGAAGCCGATCCGGTGGTAAAGGGGCAGACCGCCTCTTCCTCCTACAAGCCGGCGATGCTCTCCAACGGCGTGAAAACACTGGTGCCACCCTTCATCGAGGCCGGCGAGCGCGTGGTTGTGCGCACCGAAGACGGCAGCTACGTGGAACGCGCCAAAAACTGATTGTCACTCCTCCGGCCGGGGAACGGCCGGCCGGCGGGCGGGCTTTGGCCCGCCCGTTTGATTTTGAGGATTTTTTTCCCATGATGCCACGCCTCTCGGCACATATGACGGTGATGCAGGCCGCCGCCCAAAAAGCCGCCCGGCGTCTGCTGCGCGACTTCAACGAGGTTGAGAACCTGCAGGTAAGCATGAAGGGCCCCGGCGATTTCGTCAGCCAGGCCGATTTGCGCGCCGAGCAGACGCTGCGCGAGGAGCTGGAAAAAGCCCGCCCCGGCTACGCCTTCCTGATGGAGGAGAGCGGCGCCACCGGCAGCGACAAATGGGCCTGGCGCTGGATCGTCGACCCGCTGGACGGCACCACCAACTTCCTGCACGGCATCCCGCACTGGGCCATCTCCATCGGCCTGGAACGCCGCCTGCCCGATGACGGCTCGGAAATCGTCGCCGGCGTGGTCTATTCCCCGGTGAACAACGAATTGTTCTGGGCGGAAAAAGGTGTCGGCGCCTATGTCAACGATAAGCGCCTGCGCGTGTCGGCGCGGCGCGAGCTGCGCGACGCGGTGTTTGCCACCGGTATCCCCTTCGCGGTGACCTCGGGCAGCAACCGCCTTTCCTTTGCCCGCACGCTGAGCACGCTGATGCCCCAGGTCGCCGGCATCCGCCGCTTCGGCTCGGCCGCCCTGGATCTCGCCTGGGTCGCCGCCGGCCGCTATGACGGCTATTGGGAATCCGGCATCCATCCTTGGGACATCACCGCCGGCATGCTGATCGTGCGCGAGGCCGGCGGCTACGCGACCGATGCCGAGGGCAAGGACAACGTGGCGAACACCGTGGTGGCGGCCAATCCGAACCTGCATCCGCGTTTGCTCGAGGTCGTGCAGGACGGTCTGGCGGCCTCCAGAGGTTAAGGCTATGGTCCTGGGGTGAAATTTCTTTTGCTCCTGATCCTGGCGGCCGCTTTCGTGCCGGGCGCAGCGATGGCGCAGGTCAGCGTGAACCCCGACGCGCTCACGCAACTGGCCGGCATGCCGGTGCCGCCCCCCGTTGCAGTCCCCGAGACGGCGCCGCCCAAAGCCAAGCACGCCGCTTTCGTGCGGCAGCATCACGCCGCGGCCAAAGTGAAGGCATCGCCGGCCGCGCCGATGGCCGCCGCCCCGCTGCCGGCCGTGCCGCCGCCGCCCGTACCGGCGCCAGCAATCACCAAGCCCGCCATCGCGCAGCCAGCCGTCGCGCAGCCGGTCGTCGCCAAGCCGGTCGTTCCGGGGCCGGTCGTTCCGAGGCCGGCGCCGGCGGCACCCAAGCCGGTAGCCCCGCCTGCCCCCGTGAACATTACTTTTGCCGCCGGCAGCGCCACCTTGCCGGCCGGCGCCCAAGCCCGTCTCGCCCCGTTCTGCAAGGCCTCCGGCCCGATCGTCATCAATGCACGGGCTCCGGCCGACCCGGACGATAATTCGCACAGCATGCGCCTGTCATTGGCGCGCGCCTTGGCCGTCCGCGCGAACTTGAGCGCCTGCGGGGTCGCGTCACAAAATATTCTACCCAGGGCGTTGGGTGCCGGCCCCGGCGGCGCTAATGACATCACGGAAATCCAAACAGGGCTGAACCCATGACCAAGCCGACCAGCTACCTGATCCGCATGATCCTGTTCTGCCTCATCGTGTATGGCGGCGTGGCGGCCATCTCGCCCCAGCTCGCCCGCTTCTACATGGCCAATCCGGTGATCAACACCGTGATCGTGCTGGTCGAGGTTTTCGGCGTGTTCTGGAATCTGCGCCAGGTGCTGCGGCTCTATCCCGAAGTGGCCTGGGTCGAGGATTTCCGCCGCGCCCGCCAGAAACTCGAACAGGCGACGCCGCCGGTGCTCCTGGCCCCGATGGCCCGCATGCTGCACGGCCGCGCCGATGGCGAACGGCGCTTCACCCTGTCCGGCCAGGCGATGCGCACCATCCTCGACGGCATTTCCAGCCGGCTGGACGAGAGCCGCGAACTCTCCCGCTACATCACCGGGGTGATGATCTTCCTTGGCCTGCTCGGCACGTTCTGGGGCCTGCTGCACACGGTCAGTTCGGTCGCCGCAGTGATCAACAGCATGACCCTGGGCGGCGGCGACGTGAACGCGATGTTCGCACAGCTCAAAGCCGGGCTCGCCAAGCCGCTGGACGGCATGGGCACCGCCTTCTCGGCCTCGATGTTCGGCCTGTCCGGCGCGCTGATCCTGGGCTTTCTCGACCTCACCGCCGGCCAGGCGATGAACCGGTTTTTCAATGAGCTGGAAGAATGGCTGGCGGGGCTCACCCGCCTGTCCACCGGCGTGGGCGGCCATGACGGCGAGACGCCGATCCCGGTCTATGTGCAGGCGCTGCTGGAACAGACCGCCGAAAACATGGAGTCACTGCAGCGCGTGCTGACGCGTGGCGAGGAAGGACGCTCCCAGGGCAATGCCGCCCTGGTGACGCTGAACGAGCGCATGAGCACGCTGGCCGACACGCTGCGCACCAGCCATCAGCTGATGACCAAAGTGGCGGAAGCGCAAGTGGCGCTGGGGCCCGCCCTCTCCCGCCTCGGCGAACGCCAAAACGGCGAGGATGATGTGGCGCGCGCGCATCTGCGCAATATCGAACTGCTGCTCACAAGGCTGCTCACGGAAAACGAACAAGGCCGCAACCAGGGCCTTGCCGAGCTGCGCAGCGACCTGAAACTCCTCACCCGCACCGTCGCCGCGGCGACACGGGACGAAACCCGCGCATGAAGGGGCGCCGCAACGGCAACGGGCTGGAAGCCTGGCCGGGCTATGTGGACGCGCTGTCCACATTGCTTATGGTCACGATCTTCGTGCTGCTCGTGTTCGTGCTGGCCGAGGCGTTCCTCTCCTCGGCCCTGAGCGGCAGCGACAACACCATTTCCCGGCTGCGCGAGCAGATCGCGGCTCTGTCCCAAAGCCTGTCTCTGGAAACCAGCAAGGACACGACCCTGTCGCGGGAACTGGCGGCGCTGAACGCGCAGCTCGCCGCCGCCCAGGCGTCAAACACCGGCCTCACGCAGCAGCTCGCGGCCGCCAACGGCACCATCTCCACGCTGAACGCCAAGGACACCCAGCTCGAGGCCCAGCTTTCGGACGCCCAGGCCGAGGCGAGCTCGGCCACCAACCGGATCTCCGCCTTGCAGAACCAGATGGCGGCCCTGGCGCAGCAGCAGAGCGAGGCCGGCCCCGGTCTGCAGCAGCAATTGAGCACCACGCAGGGCAAGCTCGACGAAGCCCAGAAACTCACGCAACAGCAGCAGGACCAGATCACGCTGCTCAACCAGCAGATCGCCGCCATGCGGCTGCAGCTCGCGGTGCTGGAACAAGCGCTCAACGCCGCCCGCACGCTCGACGCCAAGGAGAACGTGCAGATCGCCGATCTCGGCAAGCAACTGAACGAAGCGCTGGCGCGCAAGGTTGAAGAGCTGCAGCAATATCAAAGCGCCTTCTTCCACGCCATGCGCGACGCCCTGGCCAACGAGCCGAACATCAAGATCGTCGGCGACCGCTTCGTGTTCGAGAGTGACGTGCTGTTCCCTGTGGACCAGGCGACCATCACCCCCACCGGCCAGAAGGAAATCGCCCAGGTGGCGAGCGCTGTTCAGGAAATTTCCAAAAAAATCCCGGCGAATGTGAAATGGGTGCTGAGCGTGGACGGTTATGCCGACTCGCAAGCCATCACCGGCGGACCGTATCACTCCAATTTCGATCTTTCCTCGGCGCGCGCTCTGGCGGTGCTGGACTTGCTGGTGAAAGACGGCGTGCCGCAGGAACGCCTCGCCGCCACGGCAATGGGGTCGAACAACCCGCTCAACCCCGGTACCACCCCGGCGGATTACGCGCAGAACCGCCGCATCGAGTTCCGGTTGACGAGCCCTTGATGGTTTTAGAAGAAAGGAAGCAGCCGCTTTTTGAAAAAAGCGGCGCAAAAACTTTTGTTAGGCTGGGTCGGTGGTGCCGGCACCAGCGCGGCTCTATTCCGGCGCTCGTGTAATGGAAACCGCCGCCGCCAAAGTCGCGCAACGGGCACTGGCGATTGCGCGCCGTGCGTCATGCAATCCGGCCGAAGCCGGCGCGCGCCTGGCCGGACATGTGCTGCGTGACCTGCCGCCCCCGCCAGGAGCCATCGTCGCCGGGTTCTGGCCGATGGCGCATGAGATCGATATCCGGCCTTTGCTCGAAACCCTGGCCACGCGGGGGCACGCTTTATGCCTGCCGGAAACCCCACGCCTCGGCCTGCCCTTGATCTTCCGCGCCTGGCGCCCGGGCGACGCGCTGGTGCCGGGCCGGTTCGGCACGATGCACCCCGCGGGCGATATCGTCCGTCCGGATTTCCTGCTGGTGCCGCTGCTGGCGTTCGACGCCGCCGGCAACCGGCTCGGCTATGGCGGCGGCTATTACGACCGCACCCTCGCCACCCTGCCCCACGCCTTCCGCCTGGGCTGCGCTTTCTCCGTGCAGTGTTTCGAACATGTGCCGACAGAGCCGACCGATTTGCGGCTGCACGCGGTGGCGACCGAAGAGGGCATTACGAAGTTCTAGGAAGAAAGCAGCCGCTTTTTGAAAAAAGCGGCGCAAAAACTTTTGTTACGCTGGGCCATGGGCGTTGTCGCTGACGCAGCCCATGACCCAGCGTTAAAAAAGTTTTTTGCTTCTTTTTTCCAAAAAAGAAGCGCTTCCTTGTCTTCCCTTCCTTAAAATCCCGCCGGCACGCGCTCATGCCAATCGGTCACCGACTGATAGGCCCAGCCGATGCGCAGCGCCGTATCCTCGTCATAACCGCGGCACGCGATCTGCATCGAGGTCGGCAGCCCTTCGGCGGAGAAGCCCGTCGGCACGGCGAGACCGCAAAGGTCGAGAATGTTCACGAACCGGGTGAAATGCGAGGGCATGATCGCCTGATCCACGGTTTCAACCGGGATTGCGGTCATCTTCGTCGTCGGGGTCAGGACCGCGTCGAAGCCGACGAAGGCGGCGGCGAATTCCGCTTTCAGCGCCTCTCGCGCTTGCAGCGCCCGGAAATATTCGGCCGCGGAAATTTTCGCCCCGCCAAGGATACGGGCGCGCACGCCCTCATCGATCGGCAACGTCTTGTCTTCCACCAGTTCACCCGCCAGCCCATAGGCTTCCGCCTGCATGATCTGGCTGGTGAGCAGCGTGTAGTCGCCGAATGGTTTCGGCAGTTCGATGGTGCCGATCTCGGCGCCGGCCCGGGCCAGCGTTTCCAGCGCCTGGTCGTAGGCGGCGAGAATGTCCGGCGCCACGCCGGCGCGTTCGCTCTCCGGGATCCGCGCCAGGCGCAGGCCCCGCACGCCACGCTTCAGCGCCGCAATCGGCGCCGCGCCCGGCTGACCGATGGTCAGCTTATCCAACGGGTCCTCGCCTTGCAGCAATTGATAAAGCAGTGCCGCATCCTCGACCGAACGGGTGATCGGGCCCGGCGTGTCGAGGGTCGGCGTCAGCGGCAGCACGCCGTAAGTACTGATGCGGCCAATGGTCGTCTTCAGCCCGGTCACGCCGCAGAAAGAGGCGGGCAAGCGCACCGAGCCGCCGGTATCGGTGCCGATGGCCCACGGCACCAGGCGCGCCGCCACGGCCACGCCCGAGCCGCTGCTGGAGCCGCCGGGCACGCGGTGCGTCTCCATGTCCCACGGGTTGCGCGGCGTGCCCATGTGCTGGTTCGTGCCCCAGCCGCCGAAGGCGAACTCAACCGTATGCGTCTTGCCGATCACGATCATGCCGGCGGCGATCAGCTTGCGCGCCAAAGTGGCGGTACGCGTTGCCCGGCGCTGGGCCCAGACTTTCGAGCCGCCGGTCGCGACCCGGCCTTCGATGTCGACCAGGTCTTTCAGCGCGATCGGCATGCCATGGAACGGCCCGACCGCATGGCCGGAACGGATCGCCTTGTCCGCCGCTTCCGCCGCCTGCCGCGCATCATCGAGATAGGTCGCGACGAAGGCGTTCAGGCGCGGCTCCTGCGCGTTGACCTTGGCGATCACCGCGTCGATCACCTCCACGGGGGAGACGCGCCGCGCGGCAATGTCGGCGGCCAGCTTATGCGCCGGCAAATGGGTCAGATCACGCATGGTCGACATCGCAGCACCTCCAGAAAGAAAGCAGCCGCTTTTTGAAAAAAGCGGCGCAAAAACTTTTATTTACGCTGGGCCGGCGGCATTGAAACCAGCACGGCCCAGTTTATAAAAGTTTTTTGCTTCTTTTTTTTCAAAAAAGAAGCGCTTGCTTTCTTCCTTGTCTACGCCGCGCGGGAAGCGCCGCGTTTGTCCTGGTATTGCGGGCGCTTCGGCTTGGGCTTGCGCACGATCATGTCCGGGTGGCGCTGCGGCTTCCGGGCCGGCAAGGCGTGGGCCGGGCGGGTGCCGCTGGCGACGGCCATTTTCACGCCGGTCAGCTTCTCGATCGAATTGAGATAAGCGAGCTCGGTGGCGTCGCAGAAAGCCACCGCGACGCCGCTCGCGCCGTTGCGTGCGGTGCGGCCGATGCGGTGCACATAGCTTTCCGGCTCGTTCGGCAGCTCATAGTTGACCACATGCGAGACGCCGGTCACGTCGATGCCGCGGGCGGCAAGGTCGGTGGCCACCAGCACGCGCACGGTGCCGGCCTTGAACGCCTCCAGCGCGCGTTGCCGTGCATTCTGGCCGAGATTGCCATGCATCGCCGCGGCCGTGATCTTTTCCGCGTTGAGCTGCAAAGCCACACGGTCAGCGCCGCGCTTGGTGCGGGTGAACACGATGGCCCGGGTCATTTCCGGCCCGCGCAGCAGGTCAACCAGCAGCGCCTTCTTGCCCGAGGCTTCAACGAAATGCACCGACTGGTCGATGCGCGTGGGGGTGGACGACACCGCCTGGATGGTGACGCGCACCGGGTCGCGCAGCAGGCCCTCGGCCAGATGCACGATTTCCTTGGGCATGGTGGCGGAGAACAAAGCCGACTGGCGGCGGGTGGGCAGCGCCGCGACGACCTTGCGGATGTCCGGCATGAAGCCGAGATCGAGCATACGGTCGGCCTCGTCGAGCACGAAGAACTGGCACTGGTCGATCAGCAGATTGCGGGTGCTCATCAGGTCGCAGATGCGGCCCGGCGTGCCGACCACGATGTCCGCGCCGCGCGACATGCGGTTAACCTGGCCGGAGCGCCCGACGCCACCGACGATCAGCACGGTGTTAAGCACGAGGCCGGTGCCGAATTTCTTGAATTCCTGCTCGATCTGTACCGCGAGTTCGCGGGTCGGCGACAAGATGAGCGCGCGGGTGCCGAAACGGCGCGGGCGCAGCGGGTTGGCGGCCATCTGCTGCAGGATCGGCAGCGCGAAGGCGGCGGTCTTGCCGGTGCCGGTCTGGGCGATGCCCAGCACGTCGCGGCCCGACAGGCCGGCCGGAATGGCGCCCGCCTGAATCGGCGTGGGGCTGGTGAAGCCGCTATTCTTCAGCGCCTGCAGGATGGGCGCGGCAAAGCCTAATGATTCGAAAGTGATTTGGTCAGTCATAAACAAACGTCTCCGGCGCTTCGGAACGAGGTTCCAAGCGATCTTGTCCGGTATCCACGCGCGATTTTGGAATGGACGGGGATAGAAATGCCCGAGAGGCGTCCCCGCCCCTAACAGCAGATTGGCCGCCAAGGCCGGGGGATCCCCGGTCGCGCATTCGCGGTCAACGTGGGCCTTATGCCCGGCTTCGCCGTCGCGCCGCAAGGATTAGATGCGCGACCCAGCCCTGCGCGGCCACATTTTTTCTCCCGGTCGGGAAGCAAGCAGCCGCTTTTTTGAAAAAAGCGGCGCAAAAACTTCTTTTATGCTGGGCGGAGGGGCTGAAGGTTCCGGCGATGCGTCGCACCGTTGGAATAGCCCCGGAGGGCACGGGCCGTGTCAGCGGCAGCGCCCATACCCATCCCTTGCGCTCATTGCCGCCGGCCACGGCGCCCTTTTGGGCAAATGGGACGGCATGGCGGCGAACATCGAAACGCCGATGGCGGCGAGATAGGGCAGCGACTGGATGAACAGCATGGCGCACCACAGCCGCACCTCTAGCGTCGCCCAATCCTGGCTGATCCCCACGCCCAGCAACGCGCTCCAGATCAGAAGCAAAATCCAGAACTCCTCGCGCGCCATCGCCAACCCCCGCGCCAAAGCCGGCGCGCCGGTCATTTTCGGCATACGCGAGGATGGCGGTTGGCTGGTGAACAGCCCCCGCCACACCGCCTTGCCGATGCCATGCGAGAGCGCCAGCCCCGCCAATGCGGCGCCGGTCCGCCCGGCGAAAAGCGGCGCGAGCTTGAACAGGAACAGGCCGAACGGCAGCAGAACCAGCGCGGCCGGGACTTCGCGCGCCGGATCCAGGATCAGGCCAATTGACCAGGCCAGGCTCATGATCAGAAACGCCAGGCCCAGCGCGTCGCCCATGCATGGCAGCCAACCGGCCACGAAATGCCAACGCGGACCGGGCGTGAGCGCCTTGCTGAATGGGTTGAGCAAAGCCCCGGCATGGGCGCGCAGGACGCGCATGGCGCCATAAGCCCCGCGGGCGCGTTGCGCGCGCAACGCCGCGAAATCATCCGGCAGCACGCTTTTGCCGAAGCTCCGGCCGGCATAGACCGCCGCATATCCGGCACGAAACAGACGCAGCGCCAGCTCGACATCCTCGGTGACGCACCATTCCGCCCAGCCCTGCACGGCGTTGAGCGCCTGCTTGCGGATCAGCGTCGTCGCGCCGTGTTCCCCGAACATATGCCGCCTGAAGGCGTCGCCGTCCGCATCGCGGGACTCCCGCGGCGATTGGGCGAAGCCTAGCTTCGGGTCGGCGAAGGCCGGCACCATCGCCCGCAGCCAGTCCGGCGCGACGATATGATCACAGTCGATCACGCCGATGATGTCCGCATCCGGAGCGGTCTCACACAGCGCGAAATTCAGCGCACCGGCCTTGAGCCCCTTATATTTGCCCAGCGTAAAAAAGCGGAATTTCGGGCCGAGGCGCGCGCAATGCTCGGCCACCGGCTCCCAGAGATGCGGGTCCGTGGTGTTGCTGTCGACCACCAGCACCTCGAACCGGTCGTAATCCAGCGCGGCGAGCGCATCGAGCGTTTCGCGCACATTCTGCGGCGGCTCGTTGCAGATCGGCAGATGGATCGACACCTTCGGCAATCTGGTGCCGCTGGGGGCCGGGAGGAGCAACTGACAAGTCATGACACGGATCCAAAACAGACGGGACGAGCCCCATCTGTCACAGTCCGTAACGGACCAGTGCGGCAACGGTTGGGCGCCTTTATGGCCCAAACAAGGCAAGGCGCTGATTTCTAAAGGAAGATTGGCCCCTGTTTTTTACCGCGAAACGGGTTAGGAGGGACATATGCATCTGGTTTTGCTTCTACTCTTCCTTGCCCTGCTGATTTTCCTCAACGGCGCCTTCGCGCTGGCGGAACTGGCCCTGGTCTCGGCCCGGCGGGCGATGCTCACCTTGATGGAGCGGCAGGGCATACGCGGCGCGGCGCGGGCGCGGGCGCTGGCGGACAATCCGCAGAACTTCCTCCCCGCCTCGCAATTCGGCATCACCCTCATCGGCATCATGACCGGCGTGCTCGGCGGCCGGCAGCTCGCGGACCATCTGGCCGCACCGCTCCACCATGTCGCCGCATTCGCTCCCTATGCCGCCCCGCTATCGCTGATCGTCACCGTGGTCGTGATCACCTTTCTCACTTTGGTGTTCGGCGAGCTGGTGCCGAAGCAGCTCGCCTTGCGCCATCCGGAACGGGTGGCCGTGGCGGTGGCCGGCCCGCTCTCCATCGTCGCAACCATCGCCGCGCCGGCCGTCTGGCTGCTCGGCCAGGCCACGCGCCTCTCGCTGGCCGCCTTCGGCCCGGCGGCGGAAGACCGCCGCGCGATGAGCGAAGAGGAACTGAAGGCGATGCTGGTGGAAGGGGCCGAGACCGGCGTGCTGGAGACCGAGGAGCGCGACATGATCGAGCGCGTGCTGCGCCTGGCCGACAAGCCGGTGCGCGCGATCATGACCCCCCGCACGGAAATCGCCTGGATCGACCGCACGGCGCCGCGGGCGAGCATCATCGCCGCCCTGCGCTCGGCGCCGCATTCGCGCTTCGTGGTCTGCGACGGCGCCATCGACAATGTCACCGGCATCGTCCAGGCCAAGGACATTCTGGACCGTGTGCTGGACGGCAAGGACCTGTCGCTGGCCGCCGCCCTGCGCCAGCCCATCGCCATCCCCGATTCCGTTTCCGCCCTGGAAGCCCTGGAACGGCTGAAAGCCGACCCGTTGGGCATGGCCATCGTGCTCGACGAATATGGCAGCTTCGAAGGCATGGTGACGGCCTCGGACGTGCTGGAGGCGATCGTCGGCGACGTCGAGGAGGTCGGGCCCAAGGAGGGCGCGCCGGAGCAGCCCAACGATACGTTCGAGCTGGACGGGCTGACGCCGATCGATGAAATCAAGGTGCGGCTGCATCTGCCGGACCTGCCCAGCGAAGGCAGCTACCACACCCTGGGCGGGCTGATCCTGGCGCTGCTGCAACGCCCGCCGCGCCAGGGCGACGCCATCGTCTTCGGCGGCTGGAAATTCGAGGTGCTGCTGATGGACGGCAGACGCGTGGAACGCGTGCGGCTGGCAAGGGATCAGTCAGTTTAAGGGAAAAGAAAGTGGCCGCTTTTTGAAAAAAGCGGCGCAAAAATTTTTGTTGCGCTGGGTCATGGGCGTTGTCGCTGACGCAGCCCATGCTCAGCATAATAGAGTTTTTTACTACTTTTTGTGCACAAAAAGTAGCGCTTCCTTGCCTACATCCAGCCCGGCACCGGCAGGTTCTTGCTGCGCAAAAACTCCGGATTGAACAATTTGCTCTGGTAACGCGCGCCGCCGTCGCACAGCATCGTCACCACCGTATGGCCGGGCCCGAGATCGCGCGCGACGCGGATCGCCGCCGCGACATTGATGCCGGTGGAACCACCCACCGAGAGCCCCTCATGGATCAGCAGGTCGAAAATCTGTTCCAGCGCCTCGGTATCGGGAATGCGCACCGCATCGTCGATTTCCACACCCTCAAGGTTCGCGGTAACGCGCCCCTGGCCGATGCCCTCGGTGATCGAGCTGCCGCTGACCGTGAGGTCGTTGGTCTTCACCCAGCCATAGAGCGCGCTGCCTTCCGGATCGGCGAGCACGATCTTTGTGCCCGGCTGGTGCGCCTTCAGCGCCAGGCTGACACCGGCCAGCGTGCCGCCGGTGCCGCAGGAACAGGTGAAGGCATCCATTTTGCCCCCGGTCTGCGCCCAGATTTCCGCGCCGGTGGTCAGGCGATGGCCCTCACGGTTGGCGAGGTTATCGAACTGGTTGGCCCAGAACCCGCCGGTCTCCTCGGCGATGCGCCGCGAGACATGAACGTAATTGCCCGGGTCCTTGTAGGGCTTGGCCGGCACCAGCCGCAAATCCGCGCCGATCATGCGCAAGAAGGAGATTTTCTCCATGCTCTGGGTTTCCGGCATGACGATGATGCATTTATAGCCCAGCGCGTTCGCCACCAGCGTGAGCCCGATGCCGGTATTGCCCGCCGTGCCCTCGACGATGGTGCCGCCCGGACGCAGCGTGCCGTTCCGCTCGCCGGCGCGGATGATCGCCAGCGCCGCCCGGTCCTTCACCGAGCCGCCCGGATTCATGAATTCGGCCTTGCCGAAAATCTCGCATCCCGTCGCGGCGGAAGCCCGCTTCAGCCGGATCAGGGGCGTATTCCCAATCGCCCCGACCAACCCATCTACCCCTGTTTCCATGGCCTCTCGTCCTCGCTATGCTAGCCTTCAGCAATCGTCCATCAGAACGCCTTGCGGGGGTGACTATGATCGAAGATGTTGCGCCGCGACAGGTCTGGGAAGCGTTGATGAGCAATCCCGCCGCGACGCTGTGCGATGTGCGCACGAACGCCGAATGGAGCTTTGTCGGCCTGCCCGACCTGACCCAGACCGGCAAGCAGCCGGTGCTGATCCAGTGGCAGGTCTTCCCCTCGATGCAACCCAACCCGAAATTCCTCGAAGCTCTGGCGCAGGCCAATCTCGGCCATAGCGACCATATCTATTTCCTGTGCCGCTCCGGCACCCGCAGTATCGCCGCCGCCAACGCCGCCAAAGCCGCCGGCTATAGACACGTGTACAATGTGAAAGACGGGTTCGAGGGCCCGCAGGATGCTCGCGGGCACCGAGGTTCGGTTGCGGGCTGGAAGAGCGAGGGGTTGCCCTGGAAGCAGGGGTGAGACCAGTCATGAGATTGTCTGAATGGGCCGAAACCTGCCCCGCAGTGACCGAGATTATCTTGAATGCATTCCCGGCGGTGAAGCCCTCTCCAGGCGACGTTAGCGCATGTCGTGAATCCACCAGAAACCGCTTTAGAACCTCCTCGCGGCCCGACGAGGCCGCGAGGAGGTCCAATTCAAGATCCTAATTCACCGTCAGCGTCTCCGTGCCTGATACCAGTTCAATCGCGCCGAACGAGCATTTCGCTTCCTTCCGGTGGAACACGGTGTTGGCAATGAGCCAGACCCGCACGATTTTGGTCGGAGGCGCGACCAAGCGTGGATCGTGCCGAGCGTCAGGCTTACCGATGGTTCCGATGAAGCGCTCGTAATACTGCTGGATGGCGCGCTCGTCATCACACCATCGCCCAAGCTCGCTGGTCCCAGAGCGGGCAACGACATGCGTCTCCCTCGCCGTCCATGTCGGGATCGGGCAGCGGAATCCTGAATCGACGGGAAGCTGAGAACTCCAGAAGAATGTCAAATCCTGACCATTGTCGAACTCGACGGCGATGCTGATGTAATCGTGATTTTCCAGCGTGTTTTCAGGCTTGTCGCATGGCAAAGCATCCATTTTCCAGGACCAACGCAAGCGGGTGTCAGCAGTCAGCGGGACCGACACGTCCTTGTGTAAGATCGCGGCGTCCCGATGCGTATAGCAGGCAATCGATGGTCGTTTGCTCGGCGCAACCTCTCCCGTCGAATACATCTCGGATGGTCCCAGAAACCAGAGATACTCCCACCCATCCGGCGGCTTGACGCCGTGTTCGAGGCGATCGGCCTCGGACGCGAGAAGAGATCCGACATCTCCCTCGGTCATGAGTTGCTTCAAGCTTTGAAGCGGATCGGCGGCCCAGCGGATGACAACGACATGAAGGCTGCCCTCCATCCCGCGATAGGCATCCGTGCCGACGGAAATTCCCCCGGTGCGTGTAGACCACTCGCCAGGAAAATAGCTGCCGAGAAACAGTCGGCCGGAATCGGCGGAGGCGAATGTGTGCGAGTTGCGCGTTCCCCGAAATATATTGCCGGTATCACCGACACGGTACCAGAGCTGCATGTCCGGATGAAAGAGAAGATCTGGTTCGCGCGAGAGGACGGCTTGCCCGATGGAGAATACGCTCACCTTCTCGCCTGCTTCGAGCTGCAGTCCCGTATCGAACCATGGCGGCTGGTTAGCCGGAACACTGAAGAAAGCGGATTCGCGTATCGCGTTCGCTGGCGCCTTGGCCAGAAGCGCCGCGAAGCCAGAATGCAGCTCCGCCCCCGTCAGGTCGACATTGAGCTTTCTCAAGCCTGAACATGCCATACACATCCTTGGTTTCCTTCCATTTGTATGATTTTTGACAAGCTTCAGACCGCCGACTCGATCCGCTTTCGTTACGAAAAATCCATAAGCCCTCCTGGTCGGGACATTATTCCGGATCAAACGCGCGCTTCGCGCCGCTCCGAGGAAACACCTTCGCGCAAACGCCGACGTCTGATTGGCGCCGGCTATTCAAGTCGTGGGCGGCATGGATCCAGCATCGAGACCGCGAACCACCCTGGTGCATTTCAATCTGAGGCATAGCGCTGAAAGTACGATGCCTGGTGTTATTACCTCATATGTCGGAACGGTTCGACAACAATCCTTGTAGAGCATGGAGATGGAACAGCGGAGCGCAGTGCTAGGGTCCTGAGGACCGGTTTCTGATCGTTAATTGCGACGATCTGGGCCATTATGTTGTCAGCCGTGAAATCGTACTGTGAGAGACATTGTAGCTCCGGGCAATTTCTCGGGTGGGCTCGCCTGCTTCTCGCCGCTGGCGTCCCCAGCCCAAAAGCCCAAAAAGTTTTTGCGCCGCTTTTTTCAAAAAGCGGCCGCTTCCTTTCTGAGGCCTGACTTCCCCTCCCCGTAATGCCGGATTGCCGCCCCCAGGGTGACAGCGCCCGCCTCAGCGGCTATATCACGCCCCTGCCTCTGACACGAAAAAACGGACCTCGCCTTGCGCCGCCACGCTTTGCCCTTTTTCCTGTTCCCGGGACTTCTTTTGCCGCTTGCCCTCGCCGGGTGCAGCGAGGGTTACTCCCCGAACACCTATGCCTCCAATGCCGCGCAGCAGGAGGCGATGGTGCAACGCGGGGTGATTATCGGCGTGCGGCAGGTTTTGATCAGCGCGAGTGGCGCGATCGGCGCGGCGGCCGGTGGCGCCGCCGGTGGCGTGGTTGGGGCACAAGTGCCGGGCAGCCCCGTCGCCAGTGCATTTGGCGCGATCGGGGGCGCCCTGGTCGGGGGCATTGGCGGCACGGCGGCCGAGCGGGCGGTCGCGGATGCCAAGGGCTGGGAATATATCGTCCAGGAGACCGGCGATAAGCTGGTGTCCATCACCCAGACGAGCAAGACCGCCCTCCCGATCGGGCAGCATGTGCTGGTGATCGCTGACACGCAGCAGGCACGGATCGTGCCTGATTATACCGAGCAGGCCTCAGCGCCGGCCGCCGCAACGGCGCAAAAACCGGCGCCCCAGGGGGCGAAGCAAGCGGCACCCCAGGTGGTCAAAACCGCCGCGCCGCCGAGCGGCGCCGCAGCCGCCGCCGTTCACGCCAACCCGCTCCCGCCGGCTGCGGGCGCAACCGTGCCCGCGGGGAATCCGCCCACGGTCCCGCCCGCCGGTGTCGCGGCGACGCCCTCGGCGCCCGTTTCCACGTCCAACGAGGCCGCGCCACCGCAAGCCTCGGGCGACCAGGGGGCGGCCGCCGGCATGCCCGCGGCAGCCCCCACGGCTACCTCTGTCCAGGTCGCGCCCGGCATCTCGATTCCCATTCCGCCGATAAGTTCATTCGCCGCGGCCAAGCCCTGACGGTCCTTCCTGAATGAGGCCGTACAGGTCTCACGGCCACCGGCCCGGACTCGAAGACGGTTTTGCGCCGCTTTTTTCAAAAAGCGGGCTCTGAAGCCTTACTTCCCCTTCCCGAACACCACCACGCTTTCGACATTCTCCGAGAACGGAAACTGGTCGATCGGCGTGGCGTTCAGCACATTGTAGCCGGCGCGGTGGAGTTGTGTTGCGTCAGCGGCCAGCGCATCTTGGTTGCAGCTCACATAGATCACGCGCGGCACGTTGGCAGCGATAAGGAAGCGCATCTGCACCGCCGCCCCGGTGTAAGGCGGGTCCAGCACCAAGGCGGCGCGGCCCGCCATATCGGCCGGCTGCAGCGGGCGGCGGTGCAGGTCGCGCTGCGCGATGCTCATGCGACCGGCAAGGTTCTGGGTGCGGATGGCCCTATCCTGCGCCGCCACCGCGCCAGCGTGGCCCTCATAGGCTTCTACCCTCGCACGCTGCGCCAGCGGAAATGACAAAGTGCCCGAGCCCGCGAATAATTCGGCGATGCAGGATTTTTTCGTGAGCTTCGGCAGCCCTGCCAGCACGGCTTCCACCAAAGCCGCCTCGCCCTCGGCGCTCGCCTGCAGAAACGCGCCCGGCGCCGGCTCGACTTTCACGCCGGCGAAGGAAATCACCGGCGGGGCGAGCATGATGGCCGGCTCCGGCTCATCATTGCCGGTGGCGATGCTGATGCGCAGCGCATTCTGCGCGCGGGCGAAGGCGATGATCTTGGTCCGGTCCGGTCCGGTGAACGCCGCATCCAGGCGCAGCAGAATGTCCGGCCCCTCATCGAGCCAGTTGATGATGACCGAACCGGCATGGCGCAGCGCCTCCAGATGGCGCAGCAACACCCGCAAGGGCGGCAGCAGGCGCAGGATCTCGGGGCGCAGCAGCACGCATTCCTGCATGTCGACTACCTCCGCGCCACGCGCCTGGTGCAGGCCGAGGGAGAGTTCCGCGCCGCGCCGCGTGACGCCGAGGTCCACACGCCGCCGCGTAGAAAGCGGCGTTTCCACCAGCGGGGCGATGGGCGCCGCCGGAAACCCGGCGCGCGCCAGGGCGTTTTTCAGGCGCGAAAACTTGTCGATGGCGTGGCGGTCATCCACGGCGCAGCCGCCGCAAATGCCAAAGTGAACACAATGGGTCATTCGCAAGTCCGGTAGCGCAAGGGGACAGCCAAGGGAAGAAAGAGGCCGCTTTTTTGAAAAAAAGCGGCGCAAAAAACTTTTGTTTTACGCTGGGCCGGAGGCGCTCGAACGGCACGGGCCCAAAGTTTAAAGAAGTTTTTTGCTTCTTTTTTTCAAAAAAGAAGCGCTTCCTTTCTTGCCTTTAAAACGCCGAAAGCCCCGTGATCCCGCGCCCGAGGATCAGCGCGTGCACGTCATGCGCGCCCTCATAGGTGTTCACGGTCTCCAGGTTCAGCATGTGGCGGATCACGTGATATTCGTCGACAATGCCGTTGCCGCCGTGCATGTCACGGGCGGCGCGGGCGATTTCCAGCGCCTTGCCGCAGGAATTGCGCTTGCAGAGCGAGATCATTTCCGGCGCCGCCTCGCCCGCGTCCATCAGCCGGCCGAGGCGCAGCACCGCTTGCAGGCCGAGCGTGATTTCCGTCTGCATGTCGGCGAGCTTCTTTTGCACCAGCTGGGTCTGCGCCAAAGGGCGGCCGAACATCGTGCGGTCCAGCGTATAGGCGCGCGCCGCCGCGAAGCAAAACTCCGCCGCGCCGAGCGCGCCCCAGGCGATGCCGTAGCGCGCATTATTGAGGCAGGAAAACGGGCCGCGCAGCCCTTTCACGCCGGGCAGCATGGCGTCGTCCGGCACGAAGACGTCCTGCATCATGATCATGCCGGTGATGGAGGCGCGCAGCGAGAACTTGCCCTCGATTTTCGGCGTCTCCAGCCCGGCGGCGCCGCGTTCGACCAGAAAGCCGCGTATGTCGCCCGCATCGTCTTTTGCCCAGACCAGCAGCACATCGGCGACCGGCGCGTTAGAGATCCAGGTCTTGGCGCCGTTCAACAGAAACCCGCCATCGACCTTGCGCGCCCGCGTGCGCATCGCAGCCGGGTCCGATCCCGCATCCGGCTCGGTCAGGCCGAAGCAGCCCACCCATTCGCCGCTGCGCAGCTTCGGCAGATAGCGGTCCTTCTGCGCCGCCGACCCGAACGCCCAGACCGGGTACATCACCAGAGAGGATTGCACGGAAAAAGCGCTGCGATAGCCGCTATCCACCCGCTCGATTTCGCGGGCGATCAGCCCGTAAGCGACATAGGAGACATCGGCGCAGCCATGGGAATCGAGCGTCGCGCCGAGGAAGCCCCGCTCCCCCATTTCGGCGAGAATGGCGCGGTCGAAGCTTTCATGGCGGAAGGCCTGCAGCACGCGCGGCTGCAATTTTTCCTGGGCGTAATCGTGCGCCGCGTCGCGGATCGCACGTTCGTCATCGCTTAACTGCCCCTCCAGCCGCAACGCATCGTCCCAGGCGAAGGCGGAAAACCTTCCCTTGAGGCGAGGCCCCGCGGCCGGAGCAGGATCATTCAAGCGGCCATGTCCGCGCCGCCATCCGGGTCCACGGTCACGGTCTCTTCCTCGACCGGCTCATCGAGGATCGCCTTCAGCGGCCCGCGGCGGCGGATCAGCATGAAGGCCGGAACGTCGTTGCCGAAGCCGCGCACCGGCGGGCCATCGGTCCGGTCGCCACGGTCGCCACGGTCGCCCCGATCGCGATCGCGATCACGGTCGCGCTCGCGGTGGCGCGTCTCCTCGCGGTCGCGCTGCGGTTCTTCGCGGCGCTGGTCGCGCGCCGGCCTGGCCCCACGGTCACGGTCGCGATCACGGTCACGGCCTTCTTCCTGCGGCTTGTCGCCCCGGCCGGGCCGCACCGGCTTGCCGCGGCCGCGGCCGCGGCCGCCACGGCGGCCCTCGCCCTCGGCCCATTCGACAACGTCGAGGCCGGGGATTTCCACGCGCGGGATCGGCGCCGCGATCAGCTTCTCCACCGTCTCCACGGCGAGCCGGTCATCCGGCGTGGCGATGGTGTAGGCGCGGCCTTCCTTGCCGGCGCGGCCGGTGCGGCCGATGCGGTGCACGTAATCCTCGGCATGGTGCGGCACATCGAAATTGAACACATGGCTCAGCCCGCCAATGTCGATGCCGCGCGCGGCGACATCCGAGCACACCAGCAGGCGCAGCTCGCCGGCCTTGAATTTTTCGAGCGTGGCAAAGCGCACCGATTGCGCCAGGTCACCATGCAGCGCGCCGGCGGAGAAGCCGTGCTTGAGCAGCGATTTCAGCAGAATGTCCACATCGCGCTTGCGGTTGCAGAAAATCAGCGCGTTCTGCACGTCCTCGGAGCGGATCAGCCGGCGCAGCGCCTCGCGCTTGTCATGCTCGTTCACCAGCACCAGCCCGGAGGTGATGGTGGTGGCCACCGAGGCCGGCTTGGCGACGGTGATCTCTTTCGGGTTGTTCAGGAACGCATCGGCCAGGCGGCGGATTTCCGGCGCCATGGTGGCGGAGAAAAACAGCGTCTGGCGGGTCCGCGGCAGCATGGCCACGATGCGCTCGATGTCGGGAATGAAGCCCATATCCAGCATGCGGTCGGCTTCGTCGATCACCAGCACCCGCACATCGGTGAGCAGCAGCCCACCGCGTTCGAACAGATCGATCAGCCGGCCCGGTGTGGCGATCAGCACGTCCACACCCTTGGTCAGCGCGTCCTTCTGGTCGCTCATGCTCTCGCCGCCGATCAGCAGCGCGTGATTGAGGCGCAGATATTTGCCGTATTGGACGAAATTTTCCGCGACCTGCAACGCCAGCTCGCGCGTCGGCTCGAGAATCAGCGAGCGCGGCATGCGAGCGCGGGCGCGGGAGCCGGAAAGAATATCCAGCATCGGCAGGGTGAAACTGGCGGTCTTGCCGGTGCCGGTCTGCGCCGTGCCGAGCACGTCGCGGCCCATCAGCACCGCGGGGATGGCCTGCGCCTGGATCGGCGTCGGCCGCAGATAGCCTTTATCATGCAGGGCGCGCAAAATCGGCTCGGACAGGCCGAGCGGCCCGAATCCGTCTTCTTCCGCCTGCTCTTCCCCGTTCCCTTCCATCTCGGCTCCGGCGCCGGAAGCCTCGTCCGCGCCTTCCTCCCCTGGAGCGGCCTCCGCCGCGCTCACGCCAGCCACCACCTCATCCGGTTCGGTTTCGGCCTGGGCTGTGGCCGGGTGAATGCTGCTGTCTTGCGTCGTCGCCGTCGGAACAGAGGTCTGTTCCACGTCGCTCTCAGGGATATCTGACAAAAATCTGGATCCGTTCGTCTCATGGTAGGGCGCGCATCGCGCAAAACGCGTGCCTTTGCGTCGCCCCCGTAACGCAAAAAGGTCCGGAAAGTCAAGAAATCGCGATATTGCGGGCGAAATTCAAGGAAGGAGAAGGCTACTTTTTGTGAACAAAAAGTAGCAAAAAAACTTTTGGTATGCTGGGCTATGGGCTGCGTCGGCGACAACGCCCATGGCCCAGCATAACAAAAGTTTTTGCGCCGCTTTTTTCAAAAAGCGGCCGCTTCCTTCACCGGTTCGAGCGCATCCAGGATCGGGCATTCCGGCCGGTCATTGCCATGGCAATTGGCGGCCAGATGTTTCAGCGTGCGGCTCATCTCCGCCAGCGCGGCCGCTTTCTGGTCCAGTTCGGCGATGTGCCGCAGCGCGATTGCCTTCACGTCCGCCGAAGGGCGCCCCCGGTCGTGCCAGAGCGCCAGCAACTGGCGGATATCGTCGATGGAAAATCCCAGATCGCGGGCGCGGCGGATGAAGCCCAGCGCATGCACCTCGTTGGCGCTGTAATGCCGGTAGCGATTCTCTCCCCGCGCCGGCGCGGCAATCAGCCCGATGCTTTCATAATGGCGGATCATCTTCGCCGAGACGCCGCTCCCCGCCGCGGCTTCCTTGATGGTGACGAGGCTCATATTCCGTTCCCCAGCCGCAACCGCGGCAAAATGGCCTTCATAATCCCTGCCATGATTAGAATGTCAAGCTTGTTCCGAAAGATCAGCCCACCCGCATCCCGGACAGGATCGTGAACAGCACCACCAGCAGCACGATCAGCACAATGATCGACGCCCCCCAGCGCAACGCGAGATAATTGCCCGCCACCACGTTGCGGCCACGGCCGATCGTCTCCACCACGATGGTGAGGAAAAACCCGACCAGGAGGAGAAACAACGCCAGCGCCGGGGCCGCGAAATGCAGCGCCACCGCGAGCGCAACCCAGCCGATGAGCGCGGGCACCACGCCGAATATCAGCAATTGACGCTCCGCCCCCAGCACCGCCGGCGGCAGCGGTTCGCCGGCCACCGGGTGCGCCGTATCCCGCAGCGCGAAGCCCCAATGCACCGCGCCGACGAACGAGAGCACCACCGCGCCATAGCTGATCAGCAGTTGCACCGCGATCGGCGCCTGCAGCGGATGCAGCAGCACGACCAACCCGAGGAGCAAAAACGGCACCATCCCCGCCCCCGTCAGCAGCACCGCCATCATGAAAGGTTGCCGAAACATTGTTGCTCCCTGTTAAGTATAAGGGCCGCTTTTTGGAAAAAAGCGGCGCAAAAACTTTTTATGACTTCGGGCCGGTGCCATTGAACCAGCACGGCCCTCCGCGTGCACCATACCCAAAAATCAAGCCTGCAACACGCGCTGTGCCGCAGGCTCCTGCCGATCCAAAAACCTGCCCCGCCGCCCGGCAACCCGGGCGGCGGGGCACAACAATATTACTGCACTTCTTCCGGCAGACGCTCGCCGGAGCCGTCATCGCCTTCCGATTCCGGCCGCGGCAGCGCCGGCAGCTGCGCTTCGGTGACCTCGAAGACCAGCGCGCCATCCTTCAGCGTGACCTTCACGGAGCCGCCCTTTACCAGCTTGCCGAACAGCAGCTCTTCGGCCAGCGGCTTCTTGATCAGCTCCTGAATCACGCGCGCCAGCGGCCGGGCGCCGTAAAGCGGGTCGTATCCGCGCTCGGCCAGGAACTCCTTGGCGGCCGAGGACAGCTCGATGGTCACGTTGCGGTCGGCCAGCTGGGCTTCCAGCTGCATGACGAACTTCTCCACCACACGGCCGACGATCTCCGGCGTGAGGCCGGCAAAGGGGATCACCGCATCCAACCGGTTGCGGAATTCCGGGGTGAAGATGCGCTTGATCGCGTCCTCATCCTCACCCTGGCGCACCTGCCGGCCAAAGCCGATGCCTGCCTTCGCCATATCCGTGGCCCCCGCGTTGGTGGTCATGATCAGGATCACATTGCGGAAATCGATCTTCTTGCCGTTATGGTCGGTCAGCTTCCCGTGATCCATGATCTGCAGCAGGATATTGTACAGATCCGGATGTGCCTTCTCGATTTCGTCGAGCAGCAGCACGCAATGCGGGTGCTGGTCGATCGCATCGGTCAGCAGGCCGCCCTGATCGAAGCCGACATAGCCGGGCGGCGCGCCGATCAGGCGGGAGACCGAGTGCCGTTCCATATATTCCGACATGTCGAAACGGGTGAGCTCGATGCCCAGGGTCGCCGCGAGTTGCCGCGCCACCTCGGTCTTGCCCACGCCGGTCGGGCCGGAGAACAAATAGTTGCCGATCGGTTTCTCCGCATCGCGCAACCCGGCCCGTGACAGCTTGATCGCCGCCGAAAGCGCCTCGATGGCGGCATTCTGGCCGAACACCATGGATTTGAGGTCGCGCTCCAGGGTCCGCAGCACTTCCTTGTCGTCGGCCGAGACCGACTTGGGCGGGATGCGGGCGATCTTGGACACCATGTCCTCGACATCCTTGAGCGTCACCGTCTTGCGGCGCTTGGATTCCGGCTGCAGCATGCGGGCGGCCCCGGCCTCGTCGATCACGTCGATCGCCTTGTCCGGCAGCTTGCGGTCATTGATGTATTTCGCCGCCAGCTCCACGGCGCCGCGAATGGCGTCATCGGTATAGCGGACCTTGTGGTGCTTTTCATACGCGGCCTTCAACCCGCGCAGGATCTTCACCGCGTCCTCGACCGACGGCTCGTTCACGTCGATTTTCTGGAAGCGCCGGACCAGCGCCCGGTCCTTCTCGAAATAATTGCGGAATTCCTTGTAGGTGGTGGAACCGATGCAGCGCAGCGTGCCCTGCGCCAGGGCCGGCTTGAGCAGATTGGACGCATCCATCGCCCCGCCGGAGGTGGCGCCGGCGCCGATCACGGTGTGGATTTCGTCGATGAACAGGATGGCGCCCGGCGAGTTCTCCATCTCGGTGACCACCGCCTTCAGGCGCTCCTCGAAATCGCCGCGATAGCGCGTGCCGGCCAGCAGCGCGCCCATGTCGAGCGCGAAAATCGTCGCGGTCAGCAGCACTTCCGGCACGTCGCCATCGACGATGCGCTTGGCCAGGCCCTCCGCGATCGCGGTCTTGCCCACGCCCGGATCGCCCACATAAAGCGGGTTGTTCTTGGTGCGGCGGCACAGGATCTGGATGGTCCGCTCGATCTCCTGCTCGCGGCCGATCAGCGGGTCGATCTTGCCCGCCGCCGCCTTCTTGTTGAGGTTGACGCAATAGGTGGAAAGCGCGTCCTGGCCGCGCTTCGGCGCGCTCTTCTCCTCGCGGTCCGGCTCGCCCGGCTCGGCCGCCCCATTGGGCGTGCGCGGCGCCGATTTGCCCGGCGACTTGGCGATGCCGTGAGAGATGAAGTTCACGGCGTCCAACCGCGTCATGTCCTGCAGTTGCAGGAAATACACGGCATGGCTCTCGCGCTCGCTGAACAGCGCCACCAGTACGTTCGCCCCGGTTACCTCGTCGCGGCCGGAGGATTGCACATGGATGGCGGCGCGCTGCACGACGCGCTGGAAGCCGGCGGTCGGCTTCGGATCGCCGGCGCGGTCCGTGGCCAGCCCGGCCAGGTCCTTGTCGAGGAACTCCGTGAGGTCCTTCTTGATCTTCTCGATGTCAACCCCACAGGCGCGCAGCACCGTGGCGGCATCGGCATCGTCAATCAGGCCCAGAAGCAGGTGCTCAAGCGTCGCATATTCATGCTTGCGGTCGGCCGCCAATGAAAGAGCACGGTGCAGAGTTTGTTCAAGGTTGCGAGAGAGCATAGCTTTAAACCGTTCCTTCACGCCGATTAACGGCGCTCTTATATCCGGGCCTTTCAGCCGCCTGCCCGGCCGGCGTCGTCGTCATCATCATCATTCAGGAACTGACCAGACCGCGCCAGCCCTTAAATTCAACATAGGGACGCTTTATGGCATTTCAGCGTCATTCTTTCTCAATAGTGCATTGCAAAGGATGTTGGTTTTGTCGCGCCAGGTCCATGACCTGCGTCACTTTTGTTTCCGCCACCTCGTAAGTATAGACCCCACAAACCCCCACACCCCGGCGGTGCACATGCAGCATGATCTGCGTCGCCTGGTCGCGGGATTTCTGGAAAAACCGCTCGAGCACATGCACGACGAACTCCATCGGCGTGTAATCGTCGTTCAGCATCAATACCTTATACATTGTCGGCTTGCGGGTCTTGGGCCGGGGCTTGACCACCACACCGGCATTCGGACCTTCGGGCCCCCTCTGTTTGTCGTTCTCACTCATTGATCGGCATCCTGAAAACTTGATCGGGCTTACGCATGGCCCCCGTCTGAGCGGGTCGCGCTCCGGAGCGCCCGGGGTCGCCCCGCCTCGTCACGGCCGAGCATATCGAAAGCTTCCCCGGATGTGAAAGAGCGTTTTTTCGCCCGGACGGAAAAACATCATCGCAGAAACATGAAACTGACGACATGAACCGTCCACTATAAACAGAAAGGCCGGCCCCGTGGAGAGCCAGCCTTGTCGCCGCCTGCGTTGCAAGCCGGTATATGATGCGCGGGCCCAGGCGCTGGCGCCGGCCCCGCGACGGTTTCAGCGCGCCTTGCCGAAGGTCTCGACCGCCAGGGTGAACCGCGCGGTCAGCGGCGCGATCACCTGTTCGGTCAGCTTCACGCTGGCGTCGGTCATCTTGTTGGCCTCGGAAACCGCCTTTTCGATCGAGGCCTTGGCGAAGCCGGTATGCAGATCGACCGCTTCCTTGACCGATTTCGCGCCCATCAGCGACTTCGTGAACGCGACCGTCTCTTCCAGCGAATTCTTGCTGGACGTCGCGAAGGTCTTGGAGAGATCCTGGCAGCCGGCGGCATAGATCTGGCTTGCCTTCACCAGGGCTTCCATGTTGCCCTGGCTGAAAGCCAGAACTTCCTCGGTCGTCTTCATCGCTTTCTCCACCTGCTCCTTGATCTTCACCTGCGAGGTCTCGAACCCCTTGGCGGCCCGCTCCATGCCGTCCTTCATCGCCACGAGGGTCTTATCGAACCCTTTTTGCGCCGCGTCGGCGCCATGCTCGATGGTGATCGCGGCTTCGGAGGCTGTCTTCGATTTCGTGCTGCTCATACGTTTATTATTCTCCATTGAAGATCATAAAAAAGTCTGCACGGGCCCCAACCAGGCGAGCAATCACGGCACCTTTGCCGCAGTGCAGCAAAACGGACATAGCGAAAATGCGTTTCGCGGTCAATACGTTTTTTTGCGTCGCACAAATATAATAACATCCACTCCAGGCCAGCAACATTGACGTTTCATGACCCAAAGGAAAGGCCTATTTCAAAGCGCACAGCCGCCACGGCGCCCCTCTCTCCTGCCGTGCGATGAATCTCATCTTTTAACCCCTTCACATTTCTGCTCTTTCCTTTAACCGCCCCTTAATTTTTGGCTGGACATAAGAGCCTCCAACCGTTTAGATCGTCGCAGTTTTGCGCGGGATGACGTGGATGGGGGCAAGAGTGACGAGGCTGGGCAAAAAGCTCACAATATTGCTTGGTCTCTGCACGGTCGGTTTGTACGCCGTCCGGCCTGCCGCCGCCGAGAGCCGGCATCACCATCTCCGCCATCATGTTCACCATTACGTCGCCTACCGTGCGGCGCACCGGCCCGTCGCCGAAGTCCTTCCCCCTTCGGCCGGCTTCGGTCCGACCTATCCCGGCGCCAGCATGCTGGTGATGGATGCGGCCAGCGGCCGCGTGCTGTCCGAGAGCGCGGCGGACATTCCCCGTTACCCTGCCAGCCTGACCAAGCTGATGACGCTCGACCTCGCCTTCCAGGCGCTGCATGACGGCAGGCTGACCCTGGGCACGCCGCTTCCCGTGTCCGAAGAGGCCGCCGCGGTCGAACCGGTGAAGCTCGGCCTGCGCCCCGGCAGCACCATCACCGTGCAGCAGGCGATCCTGGCGATGACGACGATGTCCGCCAACGACGCCGCCACCGCGCTGGGCCAGTATCTGGGCGGCGGCTCCACCGCGCGCGTCGCGGAAATGATGACCCTGCGCGCGCACGCGCTCGGCATGGCGCAGACCCATTTCGCCAACCCCTCCGGCCTGCCCGACCCGACCCAGGTGACCACCGCGCGCGACATGGCGATCCTGACGCGGGACATCGTGATGAATTTCCCCCAGGATCAGCAATTCTTCGAAGTGAGAAGCTTCGATTTCGACGGCCGCACGATCCGCAGCAACAACGGCATGCTCAAGCTCTACCCCGGCGCCACCGGGATGAAGACCGGCTATACCGACCTCGCCCGCCATAATCTCGTGACCACGGCGGACCGCGACGGGCGGATCCTGATCGGCGTCACGATGCATGAGCCGAGCTGGGGCACCAGCTATACGCAAATGACCGCGCAGCTCGATGCCGGCTTCAACGGTGCACCCGGCGCGCCGGGTGTGTCCTACGCCGCGGCCGGGGCCGGGGCCGGGGCCAGCGTCGCGGCCAAACCAGCCGCCATGGTCCGCTTGGCGGCTGCACAACCGCATCGTGTCGAGCATGACAGCCATTCCTCCCTGATCGGCGACTGGACCGCGCAGCTTGGCATTTACAAGCTCCTTGCCAGCGCGCGCGTCGAAGCGGTCAGCGCGCAAAAGCGCTACGGCATCGGCGTCGCCCGCATCGCCCGGCTCGAGCGGCATGGCCGCACCCTCTGGACCGCGCAGCTCGCCGGCCTCAGCCTGACCGCCGCCCACCAGACCTGCGACGATATGCTCCAGCATCGCACCTCATGCCTGGTCATCGCTCCCCCTGTCGATCATCTCGCGGCCTTGCCGGCCGGCGAGGGCGACGGCAACAGGTCGTAGAGGCGCATAAGAGAAGGGAAGCGGCCGCTTTTTGAAAAAAGCGGCGCAAAAATTTTTATCATGCCCGGGCCATTGTCGTCGACATTGCCCAAGTCTCCGGGGCTATTCCAACGGTACTACGCACCGCCGGAACCTTCAGCCCCTCCGCCCAGCACAATAAAGTTTTTTGCTTCTTTTTGTTCACAAAAAGAAGCCCATTCTTATGATCCGGCCACGCGGCCCACTCGGGGCTGCCGCTCATGACGCGCCGATTTGAGATACGGCGCGGTTTTCCTTATGTGAGGCCCCATGATCACATCCGAATTCACGATGCTGCTCGCGGCAGCCGCCGGCAACGAGCCGCTCCAGGCGACGACGATCGTGATCGGCACCTTCATCCTGGAAGACGCGGCGACGCTTCTGGCGGCGATGCAGGTGGCGACCGGTGCGTTATCTCTGCCATTGGCGCTGTGCTCGCTCTATGCGGGCATCGTCCTGGGCGATCTCGGCCTATACGGACTCGGCGGCCTCTCCGCTTCCCATCCCTGGGCGGCCCGACTCGTGCCGAAGCGGCGGCGCGATCTCGGCCGCGACTGGGTCAGCGACCGAGTCGTCTCTTTGGTCCTGGTCAGCCGTTTCGTACCGGGGCTGCGCCTGCCCACTTACACCACGCTCGGCTTCCTGCGCGCGCCGCTCGGCCGCTTCGCCGCCGCCGCCATCGGCGCCACGCTGCTCTGGACGTCCGGGCTCTTTTACATCAGCCTACGACTCGGCACCCTGATGATGCGCTATCTCGGCGTTTGGCGCTGGGCAGGTCTTGCGATATTCCTTATAGTCTTGGTGATGGTGGGGCGGCTTGCCACGCGTATTTACGTTAAGAGGACGAGTTCATGAGCGAGACAACGCTCCACACCAACATACGCTCCGTCTTCGGTCGGGATGATCTTTCCAAAGTGAAACGCCCGGTCTCCTTTTTTGAATTCTGGCCCGGCTGGCTCTTCTACACCCCCGTCATCGCCTTCTGGATCCTCAAATCCATCCGCTATGGCAGCATCACGCTACCCACGCTGGCCAACCCCCACATCGATGCCGGCGGCCTGTGCGGCGAATCCAAAAACGGCATCCTCGCTCTGGCCGGCCCCACGGCCCGGCGATGGATCGCCAATTTCGCCGCCGTCACCACCTCCGGCCATAATGACGGCAACGACCTGGCCCTGGCCCGCACCGCAATGGACGAAGCCGGGCTGCATTACCCGGTGGTCGCTAAGCCGGACATGAGCTGCAACGGCGTCGGCGTACGCATCATCCGGACCGATGCCCAGCTCGCCGCCTACCTCGCCGCCTTCCCCCGCGCCACCGCCCTGCAATTGCAGGATTACGTGCCTTATGACGGCGAAGCCGGGATATTCTATATCCGCCACCCAGGCGAGGCCACCGGCCGCATCACCTCCGTCACCCTGAAATTCCCGCCCACGGTGATCGGCGACGGCGCCTCCACCGTGCGCCAGCTCGTCGCCGCCGATGCCAGGCTCAATGCAGTTTCCAACCTGATCCTGCCGAAAATCGGCGCGAAGGCGGACAGCGTGCCGCGCCCCGGCGAGACGGTGCGGCTGGTCTTCGTCGGCAACCATTGCCGCGGTTCAACCTTCAAGGACGGGCAGGACATCGTCACCCCGGCGCTGACCGCGCGCATCGACGAAATCGCCAAGGACCTGCCGGACCTGCACTTCTCCCGCATCGACCTGCGCTACGAATCGCTGGAGGATCTGCGGGCCGGCCATAATTTCAAGGTCATCGAGCTGAACGGCAGCGGTTCGGAAGCGACCCATATCTGGGACCCGCAAATGACCATCGCCAGAGCCTATGCCGCGCAGTTCTTCCATTACGGCGAGTCATTCCGCATCGGCGCCGCGATCCGCAAACGCGGCCTGCGCCCGCTCGGCACCTTCAAGCTGCTGGCGCTGTGGCAGCAGCAGAAGAAGCTGATGGCCGCTTACCCCGCTAACGAGTAAGCCAAGGCAAGAAAGGAAGCGCTTTGTTAACTTCGGGCCCGTGCCGTTCGAGCGCCGCAGGCCCAGCATAAACAAAAGTTTTTGCGCCGCTTTTTTCAAAAAGCGGCCCTTCTTTCTTACTTACTTGGCCGGCACGCTTTCCACCGCGCCGCGCAGCGCCACCTCCTCCATCCGCCAGGAAATCACCGTCGCCACCAGCTGGAGCAGGGCGCAGGCGCAAAATCCGTAGCGGAACCCCTGCTGCAGGTTCGGATGCGCCAACGCCAGCAAGGCGCCGACCAGGGTCGCGCCGAACGCACCGCCCATCGCCCGCACCAACAGCAGCAATCCGGTAGCAGCACCCATGTCGCGCCCGGCGGCCTGGCTCTGCGCCAAGACCAGCGATGTCGGCATGACGCAGCCGATGCCAAGGCCGAACACCGCGGAAACGCCGATCGGGTAGGACAATGTCCCGCCCCCGGGCGCCGCCGCCAGGAGTAAAAACGCCGCCGCCGAGGGGGCAAGGCCGGCCACCAGGACCATGCGGCTGCGGCCGGTGCGCCGTGTCACCTGCCCCGCCATATAGGCGCCCGCGGTGGTCCCGAACAAAAACGGCACCAGTTCAAGCCCGGAGGCGCTGGCGCCTTGATCGTAGAGCCATTGCAGCATCAGCGGGAGCAGGAAGATCGCCCCGAACATGGACGCGGCATTCAGGAAGGAGATTTCCAGAATGCCCCGGAAGGCCGGCCTCGCCAGCAGCGCGGCGGGAAAAAGCGGCGCCGCCGCGCGCCGCTGCTGCAACGCCAGCACCGCGAAGATGCCCACGGCCAGCACAAAAACCCCGAGTTCCTCGGCCGACAGCCACGGCACATCCACGCCCCCGGCGCTGAGGCCGAACAGAACCGCCGCCACCGCCGCGATCATCAACAGCGCGCCAAGATAATCGATCCGGCTGCGCCGCCCGGCCGGCTTCAGGCCCGCCAGCCCGCGCGCGATGAAGCCGATGGAGAGCAGCGCCAGCGGCACGTTGAACCAGAAAATCCAGCGCCAGCTTAATTGCTGCGCGACGATGCCGCCGACGATCGGCCCGGCGACCGAAGAGAGCGTCCAGACCGCGGTAAACCAGGCCTGGTATTTGCCGCGTTCCCGCGGCGGGATCACATCCGCTACCGCCGCCTGCGACACCGCCAGCAGCGCGCCGCCGCCGATTCCCTGCAAGGCCCGTGCGAACACCAGCATCAGCTCCGAGCCGGACAGCGCGCACACCACCGAGGCGGCGCAGAAAAACACCAAGGCCGGGATCAGCACCGCGCGCCGCCCCAACTGGTCGGATAATTTGCCGTAAATCGGCGTGGTCGCCGTGGAGGTCAGAAGATAGGCGGATACAACCCAGGAAAGATGGCCCCCACCATGCAGGCTGGCCGCCATTTGCGGGATCGCCGGCAGCACCACCGTCTGGTCGAGCGCCGCCAGCATCATGCAGGTGAGGATGCCCAGCACGACGCGCATGCGTTCGGCATGGGAATAGACGCGCCCGGCGCCCTCCAACTGGGCGGCTTGCTGATCGGGAGACATGAACGTTTCCGTTACTGATTCTGACGTTTTTTCGGCCCACGCCGGCGCAAAGGCAAGATGCCGATCGGGAATTCCTGCCCTGCCGGAACATGCTTCCCGGCAAGCGCCCACCCGCGCATGTGATCTGTGGTGAGAACAAGCGGTCCTTTATGAAATCCGGCCGCCCTGCACCGATCATCCCGCGCGCGGCCTTGCTGGCCCGGCAACGCTATGTTACTGCCCGGCCGATATGGCCCCACGGGCCGTACTCACGGCAAAGCAACAAACGGGCAAATAATATTGGTCGATCACACGGGCACTGGTGAAACCGGGTTTTCCGGACGCTACGCGGCAGCGCTTTACGCGCTCGCGTCCGAACAGAAGATCCTGAATGACGTCGTCGAGCAGATGGCCGCGCTCGGCCGCCTGATCCATGAATCGGCGGATCTGCGCCGCCTCGTCGAAACCCCGCTGACCGATACGGCGAAGGCCGCCCCGGTCCTGGCCCAGGCGCTCGCCGCCCAGGGTTTCCTGCCGATCATCCGTAATTATGTGGGCGTGGTGATCACGAATCGCCGGCTGCGCGAGCTGCCGCGGCTGATCGCCGGATTCGCGGCCTATGTCGCGACCAAACGCGGCGAGATCGTCGCGGAAATTACCTCCGCGCACGCTTTGACCGACACCCAGCGCACCCAGCTGCGCGCCCGCCTCGCCGAGGCCGGCTACAGCCAGGTGCATCTGCGCGAACATACCGATCCGAGCCTGCTCGGCGGGCTGGTGCTGAAAATCGGCACCAAGCTCTTCGACACCAGCCTCAAGTCTCGCCTTAACCGGCTCAACTATTCTCTAAAGGGAGCTGCCTGACATGGAGATCCGCCCAGCCGAAATCTCCGAAATTCTGAAGAGCCAGATCGCGAATTTCGACACCGAATCCAACGTGGCCGAAACCGGTCAGGTGCTCTCCGTCGGTGACGGCATTGCGCGGATTTTCGGCCTGACCAACGTGAAGGCCGGCGAGCTGGTGGATTTCCCCGGCGCCGGCATCAAGGGCATGGCCCTGAACCTCGAGATGGATAATGTCGGCGCCGTGATTTTCGGCGATGACCGGCAGATCCGCGAGGGCGACACCGTCACCCGCACCGGCCAGATCGTCGACGTTCCCGTCGGCAAGGGCCTGCTCGGCCGCGTCGTCGACGCGCTCGGCAACCCGCTCGACGGCAAGGGTCCGATCGTCGCCACCGAACGCCGCCTGGTCGAGACCAAGGCGCCGGGCATCATTCCCCGCAAATCGGTGCACGAGCCGATGCAGACCGGCATCAAGTCGATCGACGTGCTGGTCCCGATCGGCCGCGGCCAGCGCGAGCTGATCATCGGCGACCGCCAGACCGGCAAGACCGCGGTGATCATCGACACCATCATCAACCAGAAGGCCATCAACGCCACCGGTGATGAGAGCAAGAAGCTGTACTGCATCTATGTCGCGGTCGGCCAGAAGCGTTCCACCGTCGCCCAGCTGGTGCGCACGCTCGAGGAGCAGGGCGTGATGGAGTACTCCATCGTCGTCGCCGCCACCGCGTCCGACCCGGCCCCGATGCAATATCTGGCCCCCTACGCCGGCTGCGCCATGGGCGAGTATTTCCGCGACAACGCGATGCACGCGCTGATCGCCTATGACGATCTGTCCAAGCAGGCCGTCGCCTATCGCCAGATGTCGCTGCTGCTGCGCCGTCCGCCGGGACGCGAAGCCTATCCCGGCGACGTGTTCTACCTGCACTCGCGCCTGCTCGAGCGCGCCGCGAAAATGTCCGACGACAAGGGCGCGGGCTCGCTGACCGCCCTGCCCGTCATCGAGACCCAGGCCGGCGACGTCGCCGCCTATATTCCGACCAACGTGATCTCGATCACCGACGGGCAGATCTTCCTGGAGACCGAGCTGTTCTTCAAGGGCATCCGCCCGGCCGTGAATGTCGGCCTCTCGGTGTCGCGCGTCGGCTCCGCCGCGCAGATCAAGGCGATGAAGCAGGTGGCCGGCAAGATCAAGCTTGAGCTGGCGCAATACCGCGAAATGGCGGCCTTCGCGCAGTTCTCCTCCGACCTCGACCCGGCGACGCAGAAGCTGCTCGCCCGTGGCGCGCGCCTGACGGAACTGCTCAAGCAGCCGCAATACCAACCGCTCGCCGTCGAAGACCAGGTGATCTCGGTGTTCGCCGGCACGCGCGGCTATCTCGACAATCTGCCGGTCGACCAGGTCGGCCGGTTCGAGGCGCATCTGCTCTCCGAGATCAAGGCGCGTGAGCCCGGCATCGTCGAGGCCATCCGCAACGATCAGCAGATCAAGCCGGAGACCGAGAAGAGCCTGATCGCCTTCATCGAAAACCTGCTGCGCACGTTCGGCTGACGCATGCCGTCACTGAAAACCCTCCGCAACCGGATCAACAGCGTCAAATCGACGCAGAAGATCACGAGTGCGATGAAAATGGTGGCCGCCGCCAAGCTCCGCCGCGCGCAAGCGCAGGCGGAGGCCTCGCGCCCCTATGCCAAGCGCATGCGCGAAATGATGGCGGCCCTGGCCGCCGCCGAGGCGCAGAACCCCAGCGCCCCTGCTTTGCTGGTCGGCAATGGCCGCCAGCAGACGCATCTGCTGGTCGCCGTCACCGCTGATCGCGGCCTTGCCGGCGCGTTCAACGGCAACATCGCCCGCATTGTCCGCAACCAGGTGCGGGAGCTGGAGAGCCAGGGCAAGACGGTGAAAATCTTCGCCCTCGGCCGCAAGGGCCACGAGGCGCTGCGGCGCGACCTGCGCGAGCAGATCATCGGCACGAAGAATTTCGTCGGCAAGAAGACGCTGGAATTCACCGACGCCGAAGCCATCGCCCAGGAGCTGGTGAAACTGTTCCGCGACGGTCAGTTCGACGTGTGCACCCTGGTCTATAACCGCTTCAACTCGGTGATCAGCCAGACCGCGACCACGGCCCCGCTGATCCCCGCCGCATTGTCCACCGCGAACGACAATGCAGCCGACAGCGCGCAGGGCTACGAGGTGGAGCCGGATGACGGCACGCTGCTGGACCGGCTGCTGCCGCGCAACCTGGCGGTGCAGATCTACGCCGCCTTGCTGGAAAATCATGCCGGCTTCTACGCCAGCCAGATGACGGCGATGGATAGCGCCACGCGCAATGCCGGGGAAATGATCAAGAAGCTCTCGCTGAGCTACAACCGCGCCCGGCAGGCGAACATCACCAAAGAACTTATCGAGATCATCTCCGGCGCTGAAGCCGTTTAAGGTAGAGACACATGGCAAGCAACATCACTGGTCGCGTGACCCAAATCCTCGGCGCCGTCGTCGACGTGCAGTTCGAGGGGGATCTCCCCTTCATCCAGAACGCACTGACCACCCAGATCGGTGACCGCACACTGGTGCTGGAAGTCGCGCAGGAAATCGGCGAGCGCACGGTGCGCTGCATCGCCATGGACACCACCGACGGCATGGTGCGTGGCGCCGAGGTTGTCGACACCGGCGCGGCGATCTCCGTCCCGGTCGGCCCCGGCACGCTCGGGCGCATCCTCAACGTGGTCGGCGAGCCGATCGACGAGCGCGGCCCGGTTGAGGCCACCAGCCGCATGCCGATCCATCGCGACGCCCCGGCCTTCGACGAGCAATCCGCCTCCGCGGAAATCCTCGTCACCGGCATCAAGGTCGTCGACCTGCTGGCCCCGTACGTGAAGGGCGGCAAGGTCGGCCTGTTCGGCGGCGCCGGCGTGGGCAAGACCGTGCTGATTCAGGAACTGATCAACAACATCGCCAAGGGCCATGGCGGCGTGTCGGTGTTCGCCGGCGTCGGCGAGCGCACCCGCGAAGGCAACGATTTGTATCACGAGATGGTCGATGCCGGCGTCATCAAGCTGGGTGAGAACACCACCGAAGGCTCCAAAGTGGCGCTGGTCTATGGCCAGATGAACGAGCCGCCGGGCGCGCGCGCCCGCGTCGCCCTCTCCGGCGTGACGATGGCCGAATATTTCCGCGACCAGGAAGGCCAGGACGTGCTGTTCTTCGTGGACAACATCTTCCGCTTCACCCAGGCCGGCGCCGAAATGTCGGCGCTGCTCGGCCGTATCCCCTCCGCAGTGGGCTACCAGCCGACCCTGGCGACGGATATGGGCGCGCTGCAGGAACGCATCACTTCCACCAAGAAGGGCTCCATCACCTCGGTGCAGGCGATTTACGTGCCGGCCGACGACTTGACCGACCCGGCGCCCGCCACCTCCTTCGCCCATCTCGACGCGACCACGGTGCTGAACCGCGCGATCTCCGAGAAGGGCATCTACCCGGCGGTGGACCCGCTGGACTCCACCTCACGCTCGCTCGACCCGCGCATCGTCGGCGAGGAGCATTACAAGGTCGCCCGCGACGTGCAGCGCATCCTGCAGACCTACAAGTCGCTGCAGGACATCATCGCCATTCTCGGCATGGACGAGCTGTCGGAAGACGACAAGCTCATCGTCGCGCGCGCCCGCAAGATCGAGCGCTTCCTGTCGCAGCCTTTCCACGTCGCGGAAGTCTTCACCGGCTCCCCGGGCGTGTTCGTGAAGGTCGAAGACACGATCCGCTCCTTCAAGGGCATCGTCGCCGGCGAGTATGACCATCTGCCGGAAGCCGCCTTCTACATGGTCGGCACCATCGAGGACGCGCTGAAGAAGGCCGAAGCCATGGCCGCGAAGGCCTAAAGGAAGCATCATGCCTCTCGCGCTGGAAATCATCGGTCCGGAAAAGCTCCTGCTGGCGCGCGCCGTCGATATGGTCGTAATCCCGGGCACCGAGGGCAATCTCGGCATCCTGCCCGGCCATTCCAAGATGATCACCAGCCTGCGCGGCGGGCTGGTGGATATCTACGAGGGCGACCGGATCACCGACCGCTTCTTCGTCTCCGGCGGCTTCGCCGAGATCACCGAGACGCAATGCGCGGTGCTGGCGGATTCCATCACCCGCCAGTCCGAACTCGACCCGGCCAAGGCGCAAGCCGCTCTAACCGAGGCCAAAGCCGCGTTCGACGCCGTCAACATGGCCGATCGCGACGCCTATCGCGAGGCCTCGGACCGGCTGATCTCCGCCCAGGCGATGGTCGACAGCCTGGCGCCGGAGCATCACTCCTAACGTTTAAAAACCCGCCGGAAGGCGGGTTTTTTGTCAGAAAGAAAGCGGCCGCTTTTTTGGAAAAAAGCGGCGCAAAAAACTTTTGTGAGTCTGGGCCTGTGGCGCAATCTCTTACCGTCGTGACGCTCAATACCTGGAAGGGAGACGGCGCCTATCAGGCGCGGCTTCGGCTGATGGCCACGGAGGTCCGCCGGCTGGATGCGGATATCCTGCTCCTGCAGGAATGCTTCGCCGCACCCGCACTCGGCTATGACACCGCCGCCGCACTTGCTGATGCGACAGGCTTCCATGCGGCACGGTGGGACGGCCGCAGGAAACCACGCCTTTGCGAAGGCGCCGAAGCGATGAGCACGTCGGGACTCGCCGTGTTGTCCCGTTATCCGATTCTGAAAGCGTGGGCGGTGGAATTGCCGAGCGACCCCAGGGACGGCGACCGCGCCGCTTTGTTTGCTGAAATCGACCATCCGGCGGGCAACGTTCTGGCGGTCTCCCTGCATCTGACCCATTTGCAGAATGCCCAGGCGCTCCGCCGCCGGCAATTCGAGACCGTCGTGACGGAACTGGCCGGAATGAAGCCGGCCACGCTCGCACTCATCGGCGGCGATTTCAACGCCGCGCCCGACGCCGCAGAGATCTCAGATGCCCTTGCGCCGAACGGCTCCCGGCTGGTCGATTGCCGGCACCTAGCCGGCCTGCCGCCGGCGGCAACCTGCGGCGCGGCCTGCATCGACCATATCCTCCTGCTGGTTTCGCCAGAAATGGAGGAACTGCAGGTGGCCGACGTGTCGACCGTTTTCGATCGGCCAGATCCGGAAACCGGCCTGCTGGCGAGCGACCATTTCGGCGTCAAAGCCTCGATCGTCCTGCGCGCCACCCCGCTTGCGTAACGGGCGGCCCGGCGGCCTGCTTACCCAAACAGCATTTTGCTGCCGACCACCGCGAGAATAATCCCCAGCGTCGTCTTGAGGACCGTGTTCGGCGCGTAGCGGGCTGTGTAGCTACCGACGATGATGCCGGGGATGGACCCTAGAAGCAGCGAGTCCAGAAGGTGAAAATTCACCGTGCCAAGATAGCAATGGCCGACCCCGGCCAGCAGGGTCAGCGGCACCGCATGGGCGATGTCGGACCCGACGATGGTGACCACCGGCAGGCGGGGATAGAGAATGATCAGCGCCACGGTGCCCAGCGCCCCTGCCCCCACCGATGAGAGTGAGACCAGGATGCCGAGCATGAAACCGACAATGATCGTGTATTTGTAAGACGCTTCGGTGCCGAAACCGGGATAATGGCGGCTGATGAAGTCCACGATCTGGTTTTTGAACACCAGGCTCGCCGCGCTGAGCAGGAGCGCCGCGCCCAATGTGAGCGAGATCGCGTCAGTCACGCCTTTGCTGGCCACACCGAAATAGGCGATGCCCGCCAGGCACAAGATCGTCGCCGGTACCGAGCCGCAGGCCAGCCGCCCCACGATCCGCCAATCGACCGATTTGCCGGCGCTATGGATTGTCGTTCCCACGGTCTTGGTGGCGGCCGCGAACAACAGATCCGTGCCGACCGCCGTGGTGGGATGGAAGCCGAACACCAGCATGAGAAGCGGCGTCATCAGCGAGCCGCCGCCCACCCCGGTGAGACCAACGAGAATGCCGACCAGGAGCCCTGAAGCGACATAGGCCGGCTGAATTATCATTAATCCTATATGCATCATGGAGATATCTTCGGCCAATTTGTTTTAAAAGGCAATGCGCCCATTATGGACAATTTGCGTGCGCACGGAAGAAAGAAGCCGCTTTTTAAAAAAAGCGGCGCAAAAACTTTTTGTTGATGCTGGGCAGCAGGCGTTGTCGCCGACACAGCCCATGACCCGGCCTTTCTTTCTTGTTCACCCTTCCCGCCGCACCGCCCTTGGATGGGCCTTCTGCCAAACCTCCATCAGCCGCACCGTCTCAACATCGGTGTAACGCTGCGTGGTGGAAAGGCTCGCATGGCCGAGCAGTTCCTGGATGGAGCGCAGATCCGCGCCCCCTTCCAGCAGATGCGTGGCGAAGGAGTGCCGCAGCGCGTGCGGCGTGGTATGCTCCGGCAACCCGTTAAGGCGGCGAAAGTCGCGCAGGGTTTTCTGCACCACTCCGGCATTGAGCCTCTTGCCCTGCACGCCCAGAAACAGCGGCGACTCCGGCGCCCGGTTGGGGTGCAACCGCAGCCAGGCGGCGAGTGCGGCGCGGATCACCGGCAACAGCGGCACGATGCGCTGTTTATTCCCTTTACCGGTCACGCGCAGCGCGTCATCTGCCGCCGGCAGGTCGCCGACATTGAGCGAGAGCGCCTCGTTGATGCGCAGCCCGGCGCCATAGAGCAGGCACATCAGCGCCTCGTCGCGCGCCTGAGCCTGCGCCATGTCGGTCGCTTCCCCGATCGCCTGAACAATCTGCGTCGCATCGCGCGGATTCAAAGCACGCGGCAAAGGCCGTTTCGCGCGCGGCCGCCCGACCAGCGCCAGCGAAGTCGTCTCGATCCCGTGCCGTTTTTGCAGAAAACGATAGAACGTCCTGACGGCGGAAAGCTTCCGGGCGCGCGTCGCGTTGCCCGTCCCCGCCGCCGCGTCGGCCGCAAGCCAGGCGCGGATATCGGCCGCCCGCAGCCCGCCCAAAGCCGCCGCATCCGGCTCGGCGCCGATATGCTCCCGGCAGAAGGCCAGAAAGGCCAGGATGTCGCGGCCATACGTCTCGACCGTCTTGGCGGCCATACGGCGCTCACCGCTGAGCCAGGCTAAAAACTCGCCCGAGAGAGTCTGATCGGTCATGGAAAGTAAGAAAGAAGCCGCTTTTTGAAAAAAGCGGCGCAAAAACTTTTGTGTACGCCGGGCCATGGGCGTTGTCGCTGACGCAGCCCATGGCCCAGCATAATAAAGTTTTTTTGCTTCTTTTTGTTCACAAAAAGAAGCCTTCCTTTCTCAGCCAATGGTCTGCCCGGTCTTCGCCCAGTCGGCCATGAAAGCAGCGAGGCCCTTGTCGGTCAGTGGATGGCTATAGAGCTGGCGGATCACCGCAGGCGGAATGGTCGCGACATCGGCGCCCATTTTCGCCGCCTCGATCAGATGGATCGGGTTGCGGATCGAGGCCACCAGCACCTCGGTCCTGATCGCCGGGTAATTGTTATAGATCTGCGTGATGTCGGAGATCAGATCCATGCCGTTCTGGCCGATATCGTCGAGCCGGCCGACGAACGGCGAAATGAAGGCGGCGCCGGCCTTGGCCGCGAGCAGCGCCTGGGCGGCGGAGAAGCACAGAGTCACGTTCACCA
>Ga0310811_10000219_pt1 | contig 82645 bp, 71 predicted proteins | sample YCmetagenome_FD_207642 | JGI IMG/M metagenome (GOLD analysis project Ga0310811, IMG submission 207642) | Soil microbial communities from experimental microcosm in Duke University, North Carolina, United States - YC | ecosystem: Engineered > Artificial ecosystem > Soil microcosm > Unclassified ... | reverse complement strand
GAGATCCGCCAGCTCTTCAGCGTGCTGGGCTACGATGTGAAGCGCCTCAAGCGCTACCAGATCGGCTCCTTTCCTCTAAAAGGAATTCCTTTGCGGGCGATGAAACAACTTTCTACCAAGGAGATCAATTTACTCTTCAAGGTGCCCAGCCTGCATCCGCACGCCGCCGCCCTTGCGAAACGCACCGCCACCAAGCGCATCGAACCTTCCAAGAAACATGAAGCTTAACTCACTACGCCTCGCCTTCGTCCTCGCCGCCACCGGCGCCGCACTCAGCGCAGCACCTCTCTCGCAAACCACGGCGGTCTTCGCCAAGCCCGACGCCACCACCGCGCCCGTGGCCGTCCTAAAGGCCGGCAGCGAACCCGTGCTCGCGCCCGACACACCCGCCCCCGCCGGCTGGGTCGCCGTCTCGCTCGCCGGTCCGCATAAAGTTTACGCCGCCAATAAAGACATCAGCAAAGCGCTCCAGGTCCATGCCGGCGCCCCTTACCGCACCGAGCCCAAAGCCGACGCCCCCATCATCGCCCTCGCCGCCGATGGGGACAAAGCCGAGATCTCCGGCCTGCACGGCCGCTGGACGGAGTTCAAACTTACCAAGACCATCATCGGCTACATCAAGTCCTCCGCCTCGCCGGTGGTCGCCGCCCCGAAACCGGTTGCCGCTCCCGCCGTATCTAAACCCGAAACCCTTCCGGCCCCGGCTGCCGCCCCCACAGATGTCGCCCCTGCCGCAGCCATCGTGATTCCCGGCAAACCCGCTCCCATGGGTGACGGCGGCTCGAGCGCTCTTCCCCGCCTTTTCCAAGGCAAGCTCGTCTCGACCTATAGCGCCTTCCGCCCCCGCCGCCCCTACGACTATCAGCTCAATGACGCCGGCGGCGAACGCTATGCCTACCTCGACGTGAGCAAGCTCCTCGCAACCGAACAGTTCAACAGCTACCTCGACCGCACCGTGGTCGTCTATGGCACCGCCAAGGCCGTGCCCGGCACCAAGGATGTCGTAATTCTGGTCGAAAGCCTGCAGCTGCACTGATTTCTCGCATCCCTGCCCGCGAAGCAGTCAAGACGTCACATTTTTCGTGTCGTCTTGTGAGCTTCGCGGGCATTTTATTTTTGCTCAATGGAATTGATCGACGGCAACCAAATCGCGGCGGACATCATCGCCGAACTCAAAACCGAAGTCGCGTCCTTCACCGGACGCCAACCCTGCATCGCCCTCGTGCGCGTCGGCGAGGACCCGGCCTCGGTCTCCTACGTTAAGAAAAAGGAAAAGACCGCCGCCGAGATCGGCATTCTCAGCCGCGTCATCCTTCCTCCCGCCACCACCACCCAGGCCGAGCTCGAAAAACTCATCGACGAGCTCAACGTCGATCCGACCGTCGACGGCATTCTCGTCCAGTCCCCCCTGCCCAAGCACCTCGACGAACCCGCAGCCTTCCGCCGCCTCGCAGCGCACAAGGATGTGGACGGCTTCCACACCCTCAACATCGGCAAGGTCGCGCAGGAAGACGACACCGGATTCGTGGCCTGCACTCCCGCCGGCATCATGGAGCTCCTCAAACGCTCCGGCACCGATCTCAAAGGAAAACACGTCGTCGTCCTCGGCCGCTCCCTCATCGTCGGCAAGCCCGTCGGACTCCTCGCCCTCCAAAAGAAAGCCGGCGCCAACGGCACCGTTACCATCTGTCACTCGGGCACCAAGGACGTCGCCGCCATCACCCGACAGGCCGACGTGCTCATCGCCGCCATCGGCCGCGCGGAGTTCGTCACCGCCGACATGGTAAAGCCCGGAGCCGTCATTATCGATGTAGGTATCAACCGCGTGCCGGACACCACCAAAAAGACCGGCTACCGTCTCACCGGCGACGTTCACTTCCCCACGGTTTCGCCACTCTCCAGCAAAATCACTCCGGTCCCGGGTGGCGTGGGTCCGATGACGGTTGCCATGCTCATGAAAAACACCGTGAAAGCCTACAAGCAGGGATAGGGCCGGTATCCCTCCATAACGGCGATCCCCCCTCAAGGTATTCCAACTCCGGAGACGCAACCGCCCTTGCATCGCAAGACATTACCCTACTTACTGCACTCTACGATGCCTGCCCCAAAAATTCTGGTCGTCGACGATCAACCGATCAACGTCCAGCTCCTTAAGCGCAAACTGGAGAAAGAGGGAATCGAAGTTTCCACCGCCTACAGCGGAGTCGAGGCCTTGGACAGCGTGGAAAAAGACAAGCCGGATCTGATCCTCCTCGATGTCATGATGCCGGACATGGATGGCATTGAAGTCTGCCTCCGCCTACAGGCCAGCGAGGCGTCACGCTCCATTCCGATTATTTTTGTGACCGCCCGAAACAACAAGGAAGGCAAACTCGAAGGACTTGCCGTCGGAGCCGTCGATTACATCACCAAACCCATCGATCTCGACGAGACGCTTGCCCGTGTGCAAACGCAGCTTCGGTTTGTCTCGATCAATCGCGAGATGATCGCCCTGCAACGCCGCCTCGTCGAGGCGCGTCGCGCCGCCACCATCGGTGCGGTCACCCAGGGTGTGGCGCACAACCTCAACAATCTTCTCGGTGTGGTCATGGGATATCTGGATCTCATCAAGACCCACTACGACAAACCCGAGAGCGTTAAGCGCAACGCCGAGCATGTCGAATCCGCCGTGCAGCGCATCGTCTCCATCATCCGCCAGCTCAGCTCGCTCGTCGTCAAATCACGGCTCCCGCTCGTGCGCTGCAAACTCGACGAGCTGCTCGCCGGAGCGATCGCCCGTTACCAGAACGAATTCAATATCACGCAGGCCGTCATTATCGACAACCCGCTGGGCGCACAAGCAGTCGACACCCACGTCGAGGTTTTTGAAGACCTGCTCGGCAAGGTGCTGATCAACGCCTGGGAATCCTACGGCAACAAGCCGGCAAACCAACGGCCGGTCTGGATACACACCGCGATTGTCGAAAAAACGGAGGGTCGTTTCCTTAAAATCACCGTCGATGACGAAGGGAACGGCATCGACGAAAAAATCCGGGATCACATGTTCGAACCTTTTATCAGCAGCAAGCACACCGTGGGGGTGGGCATGGGACTCACCGTAGCCCGCCACACCTTGAGAAACCTGGGCGGCGAGCTCTCGCTGGATGACCGGAAGCAAGGCGGCACATCCGCCACCCTGCTCCACCCGCTTGATCAAAAGCCAAAGAAAACAACCCGAAGCTGATTCCTGTCTTATGCCCAAGATCGCTTTCATCGGAGCAGGCAATATGGCCTCAGCCATCGTCACCGGACTGATTGCCAAACAAGTTTACCGTCCGGCCGATATCGCTTGCCTCGGAGGTTCGGGGGAAAGCGGTCGGAATCTGGCTGGACGCACGGGCATAGTTTTGGGCGAAAATCTGGAAACGCTGCTCGGGGGAGCCGACATAGTCGTCATCGCCTTCAAACCCCAGCACCTTGCTTCCGCCGATCCGCGGCTGGCCGAACTCACCGCCGGCAAACTCGTATTGTCCGTGCTCGCCGCCAAGACTCTTTCCCGCCTCGAAAAAACTTTCCCCAAGGCGCGCAATATCATCCGCACCATGCCAAACACGCCCGCCGCCATCGGTGCCGGCGTGACCGGCTGGTGCGCCCTCAAAACGCTGGGCAACGACGACCGGGCGGCCGTGACCGGCCTGCTTCGCGCCATCGGTCGCGAGATAGAGATTCCCGAAACTCAAATCGACGCGCTCATGGCGGTAAGCGGATGCGGCCCCGCCTTTGTTTTTGAATTCACCGCCGCTTTGCGCGAAGCCGGCATGACCGCCGGACTGGATCGTGAAACCGCTCAAATGCTCGCGGTCGAGACGGTGCTTGGCGCCGGCCGGCTCATGGCACGCACCCAGGCCGAACCCGAAGATCTGCGCAACAAAGTCACTTCGCCCAACGGCACGACCTTCGCCGGATTGAAGCGGATGGAAGCCCGTGATTTCCGCGGTTTGATGCTCGAGACGGTGCTCGCCGCCAAAGCCCGTTCGGAAGAACTGTCGCGCGATAGCTGAGCGTCGACTGAAAATAAAAAGCCCGGTCACACGACCGGGCTTTAAGAATTGATCATCCGTCAAAACGGATACGGGTTACTTCATCCCCTTCAGCTCCTCGGCCGACCAAGGCTTGCTGTGACCGGCCATTTCGTCGCGGACGGCCTTCACCTGCTCGGGCGTGATCGCGGCGCCTTTGTTGCCCCACTCCTGGCGGATATAGGTCAGGACGTAAGAAATCTTTTCGTCGCTCCAGTTATAACCGCCTCCCGGACCGAAGGCCGGCATGTTTCCATTAAAGGGTTTGTCTTCGACCATCATGTGGCCGGACAGACCATGCAGAAGGATGCTGATGACCTGCTTGTCGCTTTCCATGACCCACGGGGAACCGACCAGCGCGGGATAAACACCGGGAACCCCCATGCCGGTCGCCTGATGACACGCCGCACAAGTTTGGAAAAGACGTTTTCCTTGGGCAACAGGATCGACTTTCGTCACCTGCGCGGAAGCACTGGCCGTGGACGGATCGTAGCGTTCGTCGTAAACCATCGGACTGAAACCACCGCGGTAATGGACGAAATACAGGGTGCAGACGAAGATCATCACCGTGATGAAACCGAGGATGAACAGAGGCATCGGCGTATAGCCCTCTTTGGGCTCGGGCTTCTCGCGGAGAAGAATCGAGTGAACCTTTTGGATGCTCTCGTCGGAGGCACCGGCCTGCTCGGCCTGTGCGTTGGGCTTGATCGGGTCTTCGCTCATTTCTTCTCCTCCTTGCCCGCCTCGGGTGTGGGTTCGACGTAAACGTTCTTCGTCTCGGGATAAGCGTAGGTGTCCTTCAAGCTGAGCAGATAATCGACCAAAGTTTCTCCACGTTCAGTCGGCACGATCTCGTAGCCGGCGGGAGGCTGATATTTGGCGGGAAGCTTGGACTGGATCGCCTTGGGTGACGGCTGCCCGACAATCTTGTGCGTCTCAAAAAGGAACGCGAATGGAGGCATATTGGAGCCGGGCGAGGTGATCTGCGGATCGTAGAGGTGTTGGTAATGCCAAGTGCGGTCGGTCTGGCGGGCGCCGATATTGCGCAGATCCGGGCCGGTGCGCATCGTGCCGAGGAGCACGCGGTTCTCGCGGATGTAATCGTGGGCCACGCTTTGACGATCGCCCCAGCCGCGCTCGATGTCATCGCCATAACCCGGACGGCGAATCTGCTGACTGTGGCAATAGATGCAGCCGAGGTCTTCGTAGACCTGCTTGCCGCGGGCGGCGAGACCGGGAGTCTGCAAGGGGTAGGACTTGCCCTCAGTCTCATCGTAGACGGGCTTGAGCGAGCCGTAGCTGATCTGGTTGGTCAGCACGATGCCGGTCCAGGAAAACGCCAGGGCAAAAAAGATGCCGAGGAAAATAAGAGGGGCGCGGTTCATTGTGCGGTGACCTCCATCTCCGGAGGAGTGCGGAAGAGAGTGGGCTGAGTCTTGGTTGCCTGGGCGCTGCGGACAATAATCCAGGCAAAATTGATCGCAAAGGCGATATGGCCGACGGTCATCAAGATACCGGAGTAAGTGCGCCATTGCAGATAGGGAATGGTGACCTTGACCGTATCGATGAACGGCACCGGATCGGTTCCCGGTTGAAGACCAAACTTGTGGGCGAGGACAGGCGTGTTCAGCAAAAGCCCTTGGATGAAGCCGCCGATCTTGAGATCGAAGACATAAAGCGTGCTGCCGATCGCCGTCGTCCAGAAGTGCAGGCTGATGAGCTTAGCCGACGGCCATTCCTTCAGCAGGATGCGCGGCATGATGTAGTAGATGCTGCCGAACATCACCATCGTGAAGAAGGAATACATACCTTCGTGCGCATGGCCGACCACGAAGTGGGTAAAGTGGGTGATCTCGGCCACGCTGCGGATCGCCATCGCCGAACCGAAGAGCGAGGTGACCGTATAGCTGACTGCACCGAAAACGATGAAGCGAAGCGTCGGGCTGTATTTCAGGGCATTGAAGCTGCCGACCATCGTCAGGTGATGGTTGATCGCGGTGACAATCACCGGAATGACCATCATGAAGGATGCCGCAATACCGGCCGACTGCACCCACACGGGAACAGGACCGCCGATCAGGTGATGGACGCCCGCCCAGTTGTAGAAAATGGCCAGCGACCAGAAGCCGAGCACCGAAAGGTAATAGCTGTGAATCGGCTTACCGAGGACCTTGGGAAGGAAATAGTAGATGGCGGCAAGGCCGATGGGGGTGAACCAGAGACCAAGCACGTTGTGGGCGAACCACCAGTTGACGAGGGCCTGCACCGTGCCACGGGCGGGCGCGAAAATGAGCATGATCTCGGCAATCGAGTAGAGCCACGGGAACCAGAAAAGCGCCGCGAGAATATACCACTGGGAAACGTAGATATGCTTCGACTTGCCGAAACGGAAGGTGATGACCGCCCAGGCGCCGACCAGCGCGTAAGCCAGGAAGAGCAGCGGCGTGGCATAGGCCGGCATCTCCAGCCACTCGATGGAAGTGGAATCACCGATCAGGATTCCGGCGATGCCCACGGTCACGCCGATGTTCCAGAACACCGCGGCGACAATCAACAGACCCGCGTGGCGAAGAACCGAACGCGAAAGCCGCGCCATCAGCCAGAAGGCGACCGCGAACGATGCGTTGACGCTCCAGCCGTAGACCACGGCGTTCAGGTGGGCGGTGCGGGTGCGGCCAAAGGTGAGCCACTCGTAGTTGCCGAGAAAATCCGGCGAGTGCATTTTGACCGAGGAGATCAGCGCGAAAACCGTTCCGATGAGCAACCAGCCCACGGCGGAAGCGAGAAGGAAGAGCGCCGGCCACTTGGTGGAGGCGTCGATCTCGCTGAGTTCCGCGCGCTGCACGTCATCCGACGTGGTCGCGGGGTTCAGGGATGCGGCAAGACTGGGAGCGGAGGCCATCGGGAAAATCAGGATTTGGATGCGGGCGTTTTGACGGCGGGGGACTTGCCCGGGAAAAAGTCGGTCGGCCGGCCTATCGGCTCTTCATCGTCGAAGATCGATTCGGCGCCTTTGTCGAAGTCGCGCAACTGGCCTTTCTGTGACGCCCAATAAAGGGCATACACGGTCGAAGCCAGAAACAGCACCGCCATGGGAAGAGCAACCGCGTAGAAGAACCAGTCCATGAGTCGTGGTTACTTCTGTTTGGTTTCGAGATCGCGGAGCGTCAGCTCAATGGCGCGATCAATCGGCAATTGCACCACTCCCTTGGACTGGTCCACCCAAGCGTAGCTGGTGGCGACCTTGGTTTCGTGGGCGCGGAGTTCGGCGAGGGCGGCCTTGCGCTGCTCGGGCGTCTTCACCCCGTCGCCGATGATGGCGGCGGGCTTTTGCGGCAAATAGGCGACCAGAAGGATCACCACGAAAATCACAAAACCGCCGATGGCGGCCAGGAACGTGAGGCCGAAACTGGATTTGGAGGGAGCTGCGTCACTCATGGTTGGCAAGGCATTCGGCGATGCGCGGGTCGCGGATCGGGATGAGTTTGGTGGAGGCGAAGCTGCGCAGATACGACCAGGCGCACACGCCGCCCACGCCGATCACGGAGGTGAGAATCCACACGAGATTAAACGAAAGGAACGGCTGCGCGTCGCCGTGCACGTCCTTGAGGACCGGCACGATGTTGTAAACCAGATCGAGCAGCGTGGTGCCGAGAATCAGAGCGGCGATGGGAGCGATCTTAAACGGAATGATCTTCGTCTTGTAGGAAAGGAGCAGGGCGAACGGCACCAGGAAGTTAAACAGGATGAGAGCCAGACCGACATACCACCACTGGTTGGTGGCGCCGCCATGGTTCAGCTCACGAATGTTATACCAGAAGGTTTCCTCGGGGATATTGGAGCTCCAGATCAGGATATATTGGCAGACCGCCACGTAGGCCCAGAACGCGGTAAACGCGTGGATGAAAATGCCGGTGCAGTGAAGGTGACGGCTGCTGAGAATCCCCCTGAAATCACCGCGAACGAAGAGCCAGAGCTGAACGAGCAAGCCGACCGAGAGAGCACCGCGGATGCAATCCGAGAAGAACCACATGCCATAGATCGTCGAACCCCAGTGATACTCCAGGCTCATGATCCAGAACAAGGCGACGCCGGTGAGGGCAAGCGCTGTAAGGGCGATGGTCGAGGCGGACGTCGCATGGCTCTGATTGGTCCACTTGATGTCACCGTCGATATCCTGCGTGAAGGAGGCCTTGCGCAGGCGGGCCGACACCCAGATCCAGAAAGCGTAAAGCGCCACGCTCATCGCGCTGAAAGAACCGATGTTGAGAATCGGGGACTTGTGCCAGTAGGCAGCATCGTCGGCGATGGTCTCGCTGCCGTGAATGACATGATTGAGATTGCCCCAGGGCCAGACGATGTCACCCGCGCCGAGCCAGGTGGCGAGCAGAAGCGGAATGAAAAGAAGCAACAGCCATTTGAAGCTGGAGATACCATGCTCGAACTGGCGGCGAAGTGCGACCGACCAACCGGCATCGGTCAGGTGATGGATCATGATCAGCATCAACATGCCGACGGCGATGGCCGTCCAAAAGACGATGGCGACCAGCCAGCCGACGGCAACAGCCGACGCGTTGCCGGGCAGCGCAAGACCGAGAACGGTCAGAATGATACCGGCGATACCTACGCCAAGCGCCTTACCGGCGTTGCTTCCCGCGGGAGCGGGGGATGCGGCGAGAGCCTTGGGAGCGGATGCAGCGTGGGTGCTCATTATTTAAGACCTAGCTCGGATTTGTGACTGGGGGGAACGTCCTCGGCCGTGCCGTTCTCGGCTCGCTGGAGGGCCCGGACGTAGGCGATGACCGCCCAACGATCCTCGGGGGACAGCTTGTCCGCATAGGAGAGCATGTTGCCCTTGCCGTTGGTGATCGTGTTGTAGATTTCGCCGTCGGCCATCTGGCGCAGACGATCGTCGTGATAGGAGGGCGTGGCGCCCATGCCGTATTGCTTGGTGATGCCGTTGCCATCGCCCAAGGCACCGTGGCAGGGCGTGCAATAAATCTCATAGCGCCCCTGGCCGCGCGCCATAAAGCGGGCGTCCACGGTCACGGACTTCGGAAAACCGGACACCCAGCTTCCGTCGGGGTTTTTACCGAGGTAGAGGGCGTCGTCGGAACGGAGGAAACCGGCATCGGGCTTCTCATCGCCACGGCCGTAAGCCACCACGCCCGCGGGCAGCGGACGGTCGGCGCGTCCGTCCGCGAAGAACAGAGAAGGCGCCTGGGGCTTGTATTTGGCCTGATGATCCATGTCGGGGATCAATTCGATCGGTGTGCGCGTGGAGATCGATCCGCGAAAGCCGAGAATGGAAACGGTCAGAACCGCGATGAAGAAAGTGGCGAGATAAACGTAACGCATGGCTTTAGGCCTCCAGCTCCTTCACATCCTGGCCGCCCATTTTTTCGAGCAAAGCCTTGGTTTGAGTCGGGCTGAACATGGGATCACGGGCCTCGATCACGATGAGGTATTTGTCATCAAGGGCGGAAATGATCCGGTCGCTCTTAAGCACCGGGTGATAAAGCATCGGAAAGCGGCACAGCACAATCATGCCGGCCACGGCGCTGAAGGCCGAGAGGGCGATGCCGAGCTCGACAATAATGGGAACCGCGGGAATCGGGCTGAAGAAGGGCCGGCCGGCGAGGACCAGTTTGTAGTCGATGGCGCCAGTAAAAAAAATAAGGCCGACGGCCGTGAAAACACCGGCGATGCCGCCGGCGAGTGAGAAGACCGGCACGAGCGACCGTTTGAGGCCCATGGCCTTGTCGAGGCCGTGGACAGGATAAGGCGTGATGCAATCCCAGTTTTTGTAACCGGCATCGCGCACGCTCTCCGCGGCGTGGTAAACGCCGGCGGCGGTGTCAAAGGTGGCAATCAAGCCGTAAGGTTGTTCAGCCATGGTCGGTTGAAATCAGGAGTGTTTGCCGCCGTGGACGTCGGCTTGAGGTGTGACGGTCTTGACCTCGGACATCGGGATGATTGGAAGGAAACGGAAGAACAGCAGGAAGAGGACGCTGAACACACCGAACGTGCCGAAGAACGTGAGGATTTCGACGATCGAGGGGCTGTAGTAACCCCAACTCGACGGCAGGAAGTCACGAACGAGTGAGGTGACGATGATCACGAAGCGCTCGAACCACATGCCGATGTTGATGAAGATCGTGAGGATGAAGATGAATGCGAAGTTGGAGCGGACCTTCTTGAACCAGAAGAACTGCGGAGTGATCACGTTGCACGAGAACATGATCCAGTATGCCCAGTTGTAGAGACCGAAGGTGCGGTTCACAAAGGTGAAGCCCTCGTTCGGATTCGCGCCATACCATGCGATGACGAACTCCATCAGGTAGGCGTAACCCACGAGCGTGCCCATCATGAGAGTGATCTTACAGAGGCAGTCGATGTGGTAAGGCGTGATGAAATCCTCGAACTTGAAGATCGCCCGCATGGGCAGGAGAATCGTGAGCACCATCGCGAAACCGGAGAAAATGGCGCCGCTCACGAAGTAAGGAGGGAAGATCGTGGTGTGCCAGCCGGGGATCAGCGAGGTGGCGAAGTCGAACGACACGATCGAACAAACGGACACGACCATCAAAGTGCCGATGCCGGCGAGAAGGAGGTAGGCCATCTCGTGGTGAACCCAGTGGCGGGCCGAACCGCGCCAGCCCATCGCGAAAAAACCGTAGATGCCCGAGCGGATCTTGTCACCGCGTTTGAAGAAGCGGTCGCGCAGGGTTCCGAGATCGGGAATCATGCCGACATACCAGAACAGCAACGAAACCGAACCGTAGGTATTCACCGCAAACACGTCCCACTCCAGCGCCGAGCGGAAGTTGGGCCAGATGCCGTTGGCATTCGGAACCGGGAAAAGGTAACCGGGCAGCATCGCGAGCCAGACGCGACCGACGTGCAGCGCGGGAAACAAACCGGCGCAGGCGATCGAGAAGATCGTCATGGCCTCGGCAGTGCGGTTGATCGACGTGCGCCAGTTCTGACGCGTGAGACAGAGGATCGCGGAAATCAAGGTGCCGGCGTGGGCGATACCCACCCAGAACACGAAGTTGATGATGTCCCACGCCCAGTTGACCGGGTTCGCATGACCCCACACACCAACGCCCGTGGACACGAGGTAGGTAAAGCCGATCACAGAACAGCTGGCGACACTGCATGCGACCGCGAAGCAGACCCACCACCACAGTGGAGTCTTGCCCTCGATGACACCGCAGACCTTCTCGGTGATCCACGCGTGGCTGCGGTTGTTTTGAACCAGAATCGGGCGCGGATTCGACGTCGGGTTTACCTCGGCGAGAACAGCCTGCGTGGAGGCGGTGATTTCAACGTTAGACGACATCAGCTAAGTCCTCCGAAGAGCTTTGCGTTGGAAAGCAGGGCTTCCCCGTGCTCTTTCTTGGGTTCGAGATCGGGATGATTCTTGGAATTGTATTCCTTGCGGCTGAGCGGCAGGTCCGCGTAGTCCGGCATGGCCGGATTCGGGTTGCGCAACTTGCCGAGGTAGGTCGTGCGGGGCCGGATGTTCAGGTAGCCGAGCAAGGAGTAATCCTGCTGGCGGGCCTTGGCCTGCGAGACGGCGCTGTTCTCATCCTTGATGTTGCCGAAGACGATGGCCTCGACCGGACACACCTGCTGGCAGGCGGTCTTGATCGTGCCGTCGGGGACCTCGACATGGTCGGAGGCGCCGGCCTTCACCTTTTGCTGGATCTTGGCCTGCTGGATGCGCTGCACGCAGTAGGTGCACTTCTCCATCACGCCGCGCATGCGCACGGTGACATCGGGATTTTTGACCATCTTGACCAGCTCGGGCATCCGGGACTGCGAACCCAGCGGTCCGAGATAAATCTGGTCGGTCGCGTGCTTGTTCCAGTCGAAGAAATTGAAGCGGCGAACCTTGTAGGGACAGTTGTTGGCGCAATAACGCGTGCCGATGCAGCGGTTGTAGGCCATCGTGTTGAGGCCTTCCTCGTCGTGCACCGTCGCGTTGACTGGGCACACGATTTCGCACGGCGCCATCTCGCACTGCTGGCAGGCGACAGGCTGGAGGGAAACCTGCGGATCCTCGGGAATCTCCTTGTTGATATCGCCGCCGTAGGCGTCGCCGGACATGCGTCCGTCGGAGTAATAGCGATCAAGGCGTATCCAGTGCATCTCGCGGCCGATGAGGACCTGGAGTTTGCCGACGATGGGGATGTTGTTTTCGGCCTGGCAGGCGATCACGCAGGCGTTGCAGCCGATGCAGGTGTTGAGGTCGATCGACATGCCCCACTGGTGCACGCCGTCGAAGGTGGGCGTCTTGAAGAGCGAGCCGCCGCGATCCGACTGCGTCGAGCGTGCGGCGGTGATCTGGGCGCGCTTCTCGGGAGGAAGATTGGAAAACTCTTCGGCGGTGAGGTTGCTGTAAACCGGCGGTGCCTCGGCCTCGACGCCGAAAGAAGACACGAAGCCCGGATCCTTCCGGTATTCGTCGAGGTTGGCCTCGCGCACAATATCACGGCCTTCCATCGACCAGTGTTCCTGGGTGTTGGCGAGTTGGTGGCGCTCCGAGGTGACGACAATCCTGGCACCGGTGACGAAGCCCGGATCGTTGCTGGTGAGAAGCGGGTAATAGTTCTGGCCTACATCATTGCCCACATGGCCGGCGGCGGTGCGGCCGTAGCCGAGAGGGAGGATGATGGTGTAGTTGGCGAGACCGGGCTGGATGTGCAGCGGGGCTTTGACCGTGCGGCCGTTCACCGTGACTTCGCCGACGTGCGCCATTTCCCTGCCCTGCTTGAAATCGGCGGTCTCGATGCGGCTAACCTGGTCCACCCAGCCCTTGGGCGAGATGCCAAGTTCCTTGCCAAGACGCGGGCTGACGAGAATGGCGTTATCCCACGCGATCTTGGTGATCGGATCGGGGCACTCCTGCAGCCAGCCGTTGTTGGCAAACCGACCATCGTCGACCTTGGAATCGAAGGTGAAGCGAACCTCGAGATTGTCTTTCGAGAGTTTGACCAGGGAAGCCGGCGTGTGTGAGGACGCCGCCCGAGGGGAAACCTCGACCTTTTCGTAGGCCGATCCCGCCAGCAGGCCGTCGTGGAGAAACTGGTTGAAACTCTTCTGCGCATCGCCACCCGCCAGCGCGGTGATGGTATCGTAGACGAGCGTGTGCGGATCGGTCGAACCTTCGCCGAGGATGCGGGCGAGAACCTCGAGTTCCGTGATGCCGTCGAAGAGCGGAAGAATCATCGGCTGCACCGGCACGATGGTGCCGTCGGCCGTGCGGGCATCGCCCCACGATTCCAGATAGTGCGCCGCGACGATGTGGGCGCCCGCGAGCTGCGAGGTCTCGTCAACGTAGTAGCCGTAGCGAACGACTTCGGGCACGCGCTTCACGAGCGCGGCAAAATCAAAATTGCCCGGGAGATTGTAGGCCGGGTTGCCGCCGAGGACGACGAGCGTCTTGACCGCCCCACCCTCGATGGTCTTGGCCAGCATGCCGATGTCGGCGGCCTTGTCTTCGGGAATAGCAACGAAATCGATCGTGTTGCCCACGGCGCCGAGAGCGACGTTGATGCGATAGGCGATTTCGTGGACGACGGACGGCTGGTGCGAGCCGACGACGACGAGAGACTCTCCTTTGCCGGCGCTGGCCACAAGATCGGCGGCACAGGCGTCGAGCCACTTGGCGTCAACTTCCAGACCTGCCGCAAGTGCGGCATAATCACCGCCACCGACGATTCGCTCGGCCATCGCCGCGACAAACGCGAGCATATGGCTGCTGGCGAGACGCAGACGATGGTCGGCCATCGAGCCGACGAGCGTGAATGTGCTCTCGACCGCATAGAGGCGGTTCATCGGATCGGTCGGCTTCGTGACACGGCGGCCCTTCGCAAAATCACGCGCGAACTGGAGTGAACCGGACTCGGAGTGGAAGAAATCAGCGTCAACCGAGAGGATGCGCTTGGCCTTGGCGAACTGGTAGACCGGCTTGACGCTACGTCCGAACGCGGCCTGGGCGGCAGTGACCGGCGGCTCGTCTTGGGTGGGTTCGTATTCGGCCCAGACGGCTCCGGGGAACTTCTTCTTCAGCTTGGAGACAAGCGCGGCGCGCGTTGGCGAGCTGGACTGGCCGGCCAGGAACGCCAGTCCGGCACCCTTGCCGGCCAAAGCATCGGCGCCGATACGGGCGAGCAAATCCTGCACATCGGCCGAAGTGACCGCGGCGCCCTTGATCGTCGACACCGTCGAGCGATTGGGATCGTAGAGTTCGAGGACCGAAGCCTGCACGATGGCATTCGTCGCGCCGCCGTAGGGCTTGTAGGTCGGGTTGCCTTCGATCTTGGTGGGACGACCTTCGTGGGTCTCGGCGAGGATCGGAATGGCTCCCTTGCGCAGCGGCATGGCCGAGGCGAAGTAGAGGGGCAGACCCGGGATGATGTATTCGACCGATTTGCCATAAGGCAAAATGTGTTCCTCGGGACGACGGCAACCGGCGGCCAGACCGACACCGCCAAGGGCGAAGGAGGCGGCCATGAGCTTGAAGAACTGGCGGCGGTCAACGCCTTCCATGCTCGAAGAGCCTTCGGGAAACTCGCGGGCGACCTGGGCCTTGAAGCCTTCGGTTTGGGACAGCTCGTCCAAGCTGCGCCAGTAACGGGGACCCGTCAGTTCGCGTTCCGAGGGAGCGGGATGTTCAAATTTGCGTTTCATCAGCGATGACAGCCGGAGCAGCTTTGCGGAGGTTTGACGTTCCAGTCGTGGACGAATTTTTCGCCCTGTTCGATCCGGTGTTTTTCACCTTCGGGATCTTTCCAGTCGAGATTGGTGACGAGCTTGGGGTCGCGGATGAACTTCTGCGGCGCGCGGTGGCACTCGAGACAGAAGCTCATGGTGAGGGATTTGTCCTGATGGACGACGTCCATCTCGTTGATTTTTCCGTGGCAATAAACACAGGAGACACCGCGGGCGATGTGGACGGAGTGATTGAAATAAACGTAGTCGGGAGCGATGTGGATTTTCACCCAAGGCACCGGATCTCCGGACGCATAGCTTTCGCGCACCGGGGCGAGCAGCGGGCTGTCGGTCTTGATCTGGTTGTGGCAGTTCATGCACGTCTGCGAAGTCGGGACGTTGGAGAAGCCCGATTTTTCGACGTTCGAATGGCAGTAACGGCAATCGAGGCCCAGCTGGCCTGCGTGAAGAGCGTGGCTGAACGGCACGGGCTGCACGGGGGCGTAGCCGACATTGGCGTAGCTGGGGGTCGCGTAGTAAGTGATCCCGGCCGTGGCGAGACCGCCGACCAAAAACAAATACACTAGGATTTGTAACGGCAGCTTATTGACCGATTTTGGGAAGAGCTTCGACATGTCCTGTAAAGGGTTCCTCTGGATAAAACGCGCGAATCAGACGCTGTCAGCCGAGCGGGCCACCGAGCGGGCCACCGAGCGGGTGTCGTTGCGAACCGTGAACGGAACCTTGGGCGAAACCGGCGTAGCGGCGGCCGCCGCGGATTTCGCGAGGATTTTGGGCGCCAGACCGGCGAGGGCCAGAAAGCCCGTCAGCTTGGCAAGGAAAGCTTTTCGCGAGGATTGGTTGCTCACAGGTGATCGTTTCAAGAGGGAATTAAGCCCGCGAAAGAAGAGTCCGAGATTTCCAAAGTAAAACAAAAACTCTCCAAAGCGGCCATTGACCGGAAAAATTAGCAAAAACGCCTACGTATGGCGCTTCAACTAATCACTCCGGAGACGGTCCGACGCATGCAAGCGGCATGCCTAAAACAACCGCCGCGTGGCGTGAACCCGGTGAATACACAAAGAACCTTGTTCAAGCGGCTCTTCTGCGTTGTGGTCGCTACGCCATCCCGATGATCACCTCCCGCGCCGAAGTCAGTGTCCGTTACGCCGAAACCGACATGATGGGTGTCGTTTATCACGGCAGCTACCTTCCCTGGCTTGAAATCGGCCGCACCGCCCTCCTGAAGGAACACGGGCTGCCGTATCGCCAGCTTGAGGCCGAAGGTTTTTTCCTGCCCGTCCTTGAGGTCGGCCTGCGTTACCTGAAACCCGCCCGCTACGACGACACGGTGACCATCACGACCACCCTGCGTGAAAAACCGACCCTGCGCATCCGCATGGAGTATGAATTGCACCGCGGCGAGGAACTGATCGCCACCGGATCCACGTTGCACGCCTTCATCGACAAGGCCGGCCGGCCCGTGAGACCTCCGCCGGCGTTTGCCGAAGTGATGGGACGGCTGTTCGCCTGATTTCCTGAAAACGCGCGAACCCCCGGCTCAGAGCGTTTTGCAGAAATTCGCCAGACGGCTCACGCCCTTGGCGATGATTTCGTCGCTGGTCGCGTAACTGAGACGGATGTAGCCCTCGGCGCCAAACGCGCTGCCGGGGACGGCGGCGACCTTTTCCTTTTCCAGCAGGCGGGTGCAGAATTCGGAGGAACTCAGGCCGAAGCTGGAAATATTCGGGAAGAGATAAAACGCACCCTCGGCGAGCAGACACTTGACGCCCGGAATTTTGTTAAGCTCGGCATGGAGGAACTTACGGCGGCGATCGAAGGCGACGAGCATCTGCGCAAGCGCGGCCTGCGTCTTGTCCTTTTCCTTGAGCGCGGCGAGCGCACCGAACTGGGCGAAGGTCGTGGCGTTGGAAGTCGTCTGGCTTTGCAGCTCGGCGATGGCCTTCGCGATGGGCGCGGGCGCGATGGTGGTGCCGAGGCGCCAACCGGTCATCGCATAAGTCTTGGCAAAACCGGACACGATGATCGTGCGGGCCTCGGCCTCCTTGCTGAAAGTCGCGGGGCTGTAATGCTTCGTGGCGTCGTAGGTGAGATGCTCGTAGATCTCATCCGACATGATGTAGAGGTTGTGCTTCAGCGCGACCGCGACGATGGCCTCGAGCTCGGGCTTGGTGTAAACCGCACCGGTCGGATTCGAAGGCGAGTTGATGATGAGCAGTTTCGTCTTCGGCGTGATCGCCGCCTCGAGCTGGGCGGGCGTCAGCTTGAAACCCGTGGAGTCGTCGGCGAGAACGAGCTTCGGCACGGCGCCGGCGAGCTTCACCATCTCGGGATAACTCACCCAGAAAGGCGCAGGAATAATCACTTCGTCGCCGGGCGAACACACGGCGAGAATGGTAAGATAACAGGAGAATTTTCCGCCCGGGGATACGATGACCTGCGAGGGGGCGACCTTCAGGCCGTAGTCGGCGAGATACTTGTCGGCGAGCGCCTGGCGAAGCGGCTCGATGCCGGGCGTGGGCGCATACTTGGTTTTGCCGGCCTTGAGGGCGGCGATGCACGCCTCCTTGATATGCTCGGGCGTGTCGAAATCGGGCTCGCCGGCGGCGAACCCGCACACGTCTTCACCGGCGGCCTGCAAGGCCTTGGCCTTCGCATCGACGGCGAGCGTCGGGGAAGGCGAAACGTTAAGTGCCCAGGACGAAAGAGGCGCGGGTGCTTGGCTCATGGATAGAAGCCTCGAAACAAAGAGAGCGAAAAAACGAAAAGCAAGCCCCGCGCTGGGCGGAACTTGCTTTCACAAAAAGATGCCGCACCGCCGGAGCGGCCCGGACCGCTTATTTTTTGGCCTTCTTGACGGCCTTGGCGGGAGCCTTGACCGACAGCGAGTCGATCGCAACGCGAAGCAGCTCCCCCACGCTCACATGTTTTTTCTTCGCGGCTTTCACCAGCGAGGCCTTCGTCTGCGCGGGAAGGCGGACGGAAATCTGGCGATGCTCGGAGACGTCGCATTCGTAGCGGTCCACGTTAAATTCTTTGATCGCGAGACGCACGACCTCACTGGTCGACTTGAGTCCGAGCTTTTTGCGGTTTGTCTCGATCTTCCCGATCAGCGAAAGGGGGAGATCGAAAGTCAGGGGAGCGGGTGTAGGGGATATTTTTTTAGCCATGGCGGGAATACTAGAGCAAAGCGGTGCTGGATACCGACTTGGTCGATACAAGTCCCGCTCCCGATCAAGGGGCAACGCTAAATTTCAGCATAGAAAAGCTGCAAAAGAGTATCAAACGCCACCGGCTGCTTGATTCAGCACAAGCTGAAATGCCTCTCCGGGAGTTTCCACGGTCCGCCAGGCGCGCGCAAGAATGGCCGGATCGGTCTTTCGACCATGGCGGATGAACAGCGTGCGCACCAACGCTTCGGCTCCGCCCAGCACATCGGCATCGGCATCGCCGGCGAAAAACACTTCATCCGCGGAGACCGAAAGTCTGCGCAGTATCTCCAACAATCCGCCCGGGTGGGGTTTATGCGTGGCAAGATCGTCTCCACAGACAATCTCGCCGAAAAAATCCCCGAGATCATGCGTGCGCAAAATATCCTCGGCAGTCTTGCGATCACGGCCCGTCCACACGGCCAATTTAAGTCCCCGGGCGTGCAACGTGGCCAGCATCTCCTTCGCTCCGGCAAACGGTTTCACGAGATGGCTGTTGGCAAAACCGAAGGCTTCGAGCCGGCGCATCGCCTCCCCCGCCCCGGCCTCGTTTCCGATGAGTTCCATGAACGTGCGCTCCGGCGGCCCGCCCAGCCGCAAAAAAAGGTCACCCTCGGAAAGTTCTGGCCGGAATGGTGCGAGCGCATGGGCAAACGCCCGCATCACCAGCGGCATCGAATCCACAAGCGTGCCGTCCAGATCAAAGACAACGGCACGCAGGCCGGGCACTGCCAACGGCGTCATGCTCATTGCCCGATCTGCCGGATGCGGGACGCAACCGGAGGAGTAATCGAGTCCGGCAGCGCGCCCGGCTCAAAAAGCCCTCCGGAAAAATCCAGATCCAACGCGGCGCCCGTGATGGTAAACTGCGTTTTGTTGCGGGTCTTCTCGTCACGAACGTCGATGGTTTTCACGATCCACTGGCTATCGACCTTTTTGAGATCGAGCACGGTGATCGATTTAAGAGTCTGGTTGTCGTTGCCGATTTGCTGCGCCTGCACGAGCGCTCCGAATTGCGTGTCGAGATATACCCGCACGCCGGCCAGATCGGGTTTTTGTGCGGAGATTCCCGCCGGCGGATACAGCAGAAACACATGGGCTGGACGCCCGCGCACGGGCTCGACGCCCTCGAAGACAAAGTCATTCCAATAGATAAACGGCATCTGCAGATCGAATGCCGTGAGATCGGTGTCGGCGAGCGGCGTAAAAAGTGCCGCCGAGCCGAGCGGTGCGACCTGCCCGGCCGCATCGGGCCACGCCCACACGGCGCTCTGCGGACCGTTTTGAACGAGCAAGCGGCGCTCGGCTCCGGTCACGCCCGGCTGCAGGATCACGCGCGAAACCGGACCAAGGTCGTTACGTCCGCCCCACATGCGGCCGGGCACAACGCGCTCATCGCCGCGCCGGGGCAGCACGCGAAGCAAGAACTCCAGATAGTAATCCCCCGATATCCCCTTGGTCCGAAACTCCTCCAGGATTTTCCGGCCCTCGGCCTGATCGGGTTTGCCGATCTGCACATAATGCGCAGGCGGGCGGTATTGGCGCGATTGGCCGAATACGGAAACCACCGACAGTGCGCTAAAAACAACAAGGCAGGCGAGCAAGCCCGCCTGCCTTGAAAAAATCGTCCGTGGGGACGCCGGATGCACGATGATCAGGGTTTCGCGGTAGCCGGCGCGGCGGGCGCAGGCGTCGTCTCAGGAGCAGCCTTGGCCGTGTCGGCGGCGGGGGCCGGCGCGACGGCGGCGGGAGCGGCAATGGTGGGCAAGGTGCCACCGGAAGCCTTCTGGTGTTTGACCATGTAAATCTGCGCAAGGTAGAGCCCGAAACAGAGCACGAAAAACACAATGGCAGACCGGATGGTGGCCTTGGTCAGCACATTGGATGTGTCGGCGCCAAAGGCGGCTTCGGTTGCTCCGCCACCAAGCGCGGCGCCCATGCCGCCATCAGCTTTGGCCTTTTGCATCAAGACCACGAAGATGAGGAACAGGGAGGTAAAGAGGAGAACGACGGTAAAAATTCCGATGAGAATGCTCATGAATAAAGGGTCAGACAGCAGGACGGGAGGACGGTTGTCAATGCCTCGGTGGACCCCTCAAATCTCGTAATCGCCCGCCTGATCGTGGTCACCGGGCGCGGCCGGAGAAGTCGGGCCATCCGAGGCCTTGCCCTGCTTGCGATCATAAAAAATGCGAACCTCGGGTTTTTGCGCGATACCTTCCTGCTTCAGAAGCTGTGAGGCCCGGGTCAACGCCCGCTTGGTGCTCATTGTCAGGTTGGCCTCGGCGGGAAACACGTTCTCCTCTCCCATCTGCTTCAACAAGCCGCTGCGTTGAAGCACACGGGTGACATCTTCATTGCTTCCGCTGATCAGCAGATGCCGGCCGGTCTGTTTGAGATAATCGTGAAGGGTCTCCAACGCCATGACCGTCGATGCGTCGAGATGGCGGGCGTTTTTCATGCGCAGGATAAAGACACGGATGTTCCGGTCCTCCGCCTGACGCCTGATTTCATCCTGAAACAAGTCGGCTGCGCCGAAAAACAGCTCCCCCTCCACATGGATGATCGAGATCTGCGAGTGCGTGCGCTTGGTCGTATCGGAAAGCTCGGAGAGCTGTCCCTGATCGTTGAATCCGTATTCGACGAGCGTGGGCGTGCTGGTCTTTTGCAGAAAAAGCGCCAGCGCCACCCCGATGCCCACGTAAATGGCCGTGTCCAGCGAAAGCAAAAGACAGGAACCCAGCGTGATCACAAAGACCACCGCATCGGACCGCGTGGAGCGATAGGCCATGCGGATCTGGCCGCGGTTGATCATCTTGATGCCGACCCGAATCAGGTGAGCCGCCAGCGCGGCAACCGGGATGAAATTGAAGACCGGCGTCACAAACAGGAGCACGAGCAACACCGCCGCGCTGCTAAACATCGAGGAGAGCTGGGTCCGACCGCCGCTCTGGTAATTGACCGCCGAGCGGGCGAAGGACGACGACCCCGGCACCGCGCCGAACAACGAACACGCGATATTGGCCGCGCCCATGCCGATGAGTTCCTGGTTGGGCTCGATCTTCTGGCCGCTTTTTGCGGCGAGCGACTTGGTGATCGAGGCGGCTTCGAGCATGCCGAGGATCCCGATGGCGATGGCTGCGCTCACCAGCGAAGACAGCATGTGCATCTCGTGCATGCCGAAGTGAAGACCGACAAACGACGGAAGCATCGCGTGCAACGCTCCCTCATCGCGAATCATCAGGAACGGCGCCGTCACGTTCAAATGGGTGTAAATCTTCGCCGCGATCCCGAGCACGGCCAGACCGATGAGCGCCTCCGGCCAGCTGCGGCGGAACTTCCGCACCAGTTCAAAAATCAACCAGGTCGCGACACCCAGTCCCAGCGCCCACGGAGAAACCTCCCCTGTCGCCAGATGCGTGACGGCCGACCAAAGACTGTCCGCAAACGACTGCCCCGGACCTTCCTCGTAGCCCAAAAGATTGTGCAGCTGGCTCGCCATGAGCAGCACCCCGATGCCTGTGCTGTAACCCACCACCACAGAGCGAGAGATGAACTTGGTCACCTCTCCAAAATTCAAAAGTCCCGCGACGAGCTGGATAAGCCCGATGAGCAGCGCCATCAGGATGATCAGCGGCATCACCCCAAAATCCGGCGTGGCGTGGGCGGCGACCGTCGCCGCGATGATGAGGCTGATTGAGCTCGTCGGTCCGAAGACCAGATGCCTCGAAGAGAAAAAAAGCGCCCCGATAAAACCGCCGATGACCACCGAGACCACGACCGGAGCCGGCGGCACGCCGAGAATCAGGGAAAAGCCGACCGCCTGTGGAATGGATACCAGCGTGAGCGTCGCACCCGCGAGCAGGTCGCCACGGCATTTGTCCCAGGAATAATTCCTCAACTCGGCGATGAACGGAATCCGCACCTTGAACATGCGGGCGCCGAGCTCCGAGGCATCTACAAGCGTCTCCTTGAGCTCGTCCGTTGCGCTCATTCCTGAAATCAGGCCTCCACGCCGATTTTTTCAAGAATGCGCTGCAGATCTTCGTTCCCGGTGTAGTCGATCACGATCTTGCCGCGTTTGCCGGAGTGCTTCAACGCCACGCGGGCGCCGAGATGGGTTGTCAGTTTTTTCTCGATACCCGCCACGGCGGCCGCCTCGACGGCGGGGACCTTGCGACCCGCCGCGCCAGCCGGCACAGGGGCACCCGCTTTCTTGGCCTGCACAAGCTTTTCGGTGGCGCGCACGCTCAACCCCTCTTCCAAAACACGGCGGGCGAGCACCGCGCGCTGGGCGACATCGGCGATGCCAAGCAGCACCTTGGCATGGCCCACGGAAAGCATGCCCTTGGCGATGTAGCCCTGGATTTCGGCGTCGAGGGACAGCAAGCGGAGCGCGTTGGCCACGGTCGCACGTCCCTTGCCCACGCGTTCGGAAGCGGCCTCCTGGGTGAGGTCGAAGTCGCGGATGAGACTCGCGTAGCCGTAGGCCTCTTCGACGGGGTTCAAGCCTTCACGCTGCAAGTTCTCGATCAGGCCGAGGGCCGCGGAAGAGGCGTTGCTTGCCTCGACCACGCGGGCCGGGATGACCTTGATTTTGAGAAGCTGAAACGCGCGCCAGCGGCGTTCGCCCGCGATGAGTTCAAATTTGTCGCCGAGCTTGCGCACGACGATGGGCTGCAAAAGACCCTCGCTGCGGATGCTCTCGGCCAGCTCGCTCAATTGTCCGGGCGAAATTTCGCGGCGGGCCTGGTAAGGACTGGGGGCGATCAGGTTGACCGCCACTTCGGCAAAGCCCGGGGCGACGGAGGCTGCGGGAGCAGTGGAAACCGGCGTGGCGGCAGGAGCGGCGGATGCAGGCTTGGCCGGCGCGGCGCCGGCGATGAGACCGCCGAGTCCTCGGCCTAGTCGGGATTTGGGAGCAGCCATGATGTTTTATTTGCCTCCGGGGATGAAGAGGGTCTGCCCCACCAGAATCTTGGAGGGGTCGGTGATTTTGTTGGCGTTGATGATGTCCTGGGTCTTGCCGCCGGTTTTGCGGGCGATCAACGCGAGGCTGTCGCCTTTTTGCACGGTGTAGCTTATGCCGTCGGACGGGAAATTGTCGCTGAACGTGGTCGGGACGGTGGCGCGCTGGGCCTGTCCCTTCGCGAGCGAATCGAGGGCGGCGTTGGTCGCGTCGCCCAGCTTCTTGATCTGCGCGGCGGTGCGGTCGGAAACGGCGGCATCGCCGGACTTGATGGCGCGGTTGAGATCTGAAATGGCGTCATTGAGCTGCTGGACCGTGGCGTAGGCCTGGGCCGAATTCGCCGTCTGCGTGCGCAAGGCGGCATTATCACGCTCCAGTTGTTCGACACGCAGGGACAACTCCCCCACCCGTTGGGTGAGCAACGTCAGGTCGGCGCGCATGTTGGCCACGTCGACGTTGAGCGACTGCGCCCCGCCGGTCTGCGCATCAGCCGCCGCCAAACCCAAAACCAGACTCGCGCAAAAAAACACTGTTTTCCACATGGAGGCGGATGCTGTGCAAAAACCCGCGCGAAAACAAGTGCCGAGCCGGGAAGAAATGCGGCCGATCATGCCGCGAACCGTTTCGCGATCAATTCCTCGATGTGTTGCTTCGAGTAAACCACGTCTTCCAGCTTCACGCGGGGACTCAGCTCCAGCGTAAGCAAATGCTCGGGCCGCCAGAACCCGCTGATCATGTCAAAATTGATGCGGCCGGAGCCGATGCCCTGGTGATCCTTCCCGTCGGGCGTCACGTCATGCAGATGGAAGCCAAGCAGGCGGGGAGCGTTTTTCTCGAGGTGCATCTGATGTTCCAGCATGCCCATGCCCTGCTTGATGTCCGCGTGGCCGGTGTCGTGCCAGTAGCCGAAGGGGTGAGGCTGCGCGAAGCTTTCGATCAACGTCGGGAAGTCGTCGTCGAACGGCATCTCGTCAAATTTCTCCCGGTTTTCCAAACCGATCCTGATTCCGCGCTCGGCCGCGTAGGTGCGAATCTTCTCAAGGCTTCCCTTCATCTGCGCCCAATAGGGAACCATCCGCTTGCGAAGTTTTTCGCAGGATTTCTTGAGCAACTCCCGGTAGGCGGGATCGTCCGGCACGGTGACGGTCGGATTTTTGCGCACGAAGGATTTGAGCGCATGCGCGGGATTGAACCAGAAGAACGGCACGCTGCCGAGATGCATCACGAGCACCCGCGCCTTCATCTGCGCGGCAAAATCGATGGAACGCTTGGTATGCCGCAGCCACTGCTCGTGCTCGCGGGGATCGAGAGCGGAGGGCTCGAAAAGATTCGGCGCCGCCTGGCTGATGCCCGTGGGCAACGGACAGAAATTATGGGTGGAACTGATCTTGATGACCCCGTCTTCCACCGCCCGGATGATGCCCGGCAGAAGCACGATGCGGATGCCGTGGCTCAGTTCGGCATACTCAAAACCCAGCCCGGCGATTTCACGCAGCATCTCCAGTCCGTCGGTGTGACGGAATGAATTCCAACTGGTGGATAAAGCGAGGGTAGGCTTCGCCATGCGAAGAAAAGGTCAGAGGCTCCGACAGGTTGCGTTGCACAACCACAAAAAACCGCGTCCCCGAATCACTTCGGCCGACGCGGTCGCGTAAAGAGACAAACCTAAACGGCTTACTGCGCGTGGCGGTTGCGAAGCATCTGGGTGAAGGCCATGACCTTCTCCTTGCGGCGGCGGCGCTCGCAGGGCTTCTCGTTGTAACGCTTCGCGCGGACATCCTTGATGATGTTCTCGCGTTCGAGCTTCTTCTTCATGCGGCGGAGCGCACGGTCAACGGGCTCGTTTTTGCGGATTTTGATTTCGATGGACATGGTGGAAAGGAGGTAAGATTCGGCGGAAAAGCTGAGGAATAGGCCAAACCGCGTCCTACACGTCAATGGCTTTTTTGGTTCGCGCCCGCTTGTGGCTTGCGAAGCTCGCCGCGCGGCGTTGCCTAGCCCCTGTGTCGTCCGCCGCTTCCGACTTCGTCCACCTTCACGTTCACACTGATTACAGCCTGCTCGACGGCGCCTGCCGCATCGACCGCCTGATGCAGCGTGCGTGCGACATGGGCATGAAGGCACTCGCACTCACCGACCACGGCAACATGTTTGGCGCAATCGAGTTCTACAATGCCGCCAAGTCCAAAGGCATCAAGCCGCTCATCGGTTGCGAGATCTATATCGTTGAAAGCTCCCGCCTCGAAAAGACCGGCAAATCCGAGGACGGAAAGAGCTACTATCACATGGGCCTGCTGGCGAAAAACCTCACCGGCTACCAAAATCTCCTCAAGCTCGTCTCCGACGCCCATCTCAAGGGTTTTTACTACAAACCCCGCGCCGACCTCGAAACCCTCGCCAAATACGCCGACGGCCTGATCGGCTTCACCGGCTGCCTCGCCGCCATCGTCCCGCAACACCTCCTTCACGACCGCTATGAAGACGCCCGCAAAGCCTGCGGCCGTTTCGTCGAGATCTTCGGCCGCGAAAACTTTTTTGTCGAAATCCAGGACCACGGCATTCCCGAACAGCTCAAGATCATACCCGATCTCCTGAAGCTCGCCGAGGAGTTCAACCTCAAGGTCATCTGCACAAACGACGTTCACTATGTGAACCACTCCGACGCCGCCCCGCACGACGCCATGCTGTGCATCCAGACCGGCGCGAAAATCGAGGAGGAGAACCGCATGAAGTTCACCGGTTCCCAGTTCTACCTGAAGTCACGCGACGAGATGCTCACCCTCTTCGGCGAGCGGCCCGACTCCCTCGACAACACGAACTTGGTCGCCGACATGTGCGACCTCACGATCCCTTTTCCGAAAGGCTCCGAGCGTTACCCGCGCTATCCGCTGCCTGTCGAGGTCACTTCGCGCAACGTCGCTCCTCTCGCCTACCTCGCGGAGCTCTGCGCCGCCGGCCTCACCCAACGTTACGGTTTCGATCCTGCGGAGGTCGCCACCCATCCCGTCGTCGCCACCCGTCTCGCCCCGCTGCTTGCGCTCGCCCCCGGTCAAAAACCCACCCCGCCCGATTACACCAACCTCACCCAACACGAGGAACTCGTTCTCCGCCTACACTACGAACTCTCCATCATCGGCCTCACCGGCTTCGTGGATTATTTCCTCGTCGTCTGGGATTTCATCAACTGGGCGCGCACCAAAAATATCCCCGTCGGCCCCGGCCGCGGCTCGGGCGCCGGCTGCCTCGTCGCCTACGTCCTCGGCATCACCAATCTCGATCCGCTCCGTTTCAAACTCCTCTTCGAGCGTTTCCTGAATCCCGAACGCGTTTCCCCGCCCGACTTCGACATCGATTTCTGCATGCGCCGCCGCGTCGAGGTGATCGACTACGTCCGCCAGAAATACGGCAACGACTGCGTCGCCAACATCATCACCTACGGCACGCTCGGCGCGAAGGCCGTCATCCGCGACGTCTCTCGCGTCAACAACCTCCCCTACGCCGACGCCGACCGCCTCGCCAAGATGATCCCCGACGAGCTCGAGATGACTCTCGAGAAAGCCGTCGAGAAATCCGCCGAGCTCCGCACCGAGCTCGACCGCAACCCCGTCGCCAAAAAAATCTTCGAGTCCGCCCGCGTGCTCGAAGGCATGGTCCGCAACACCGGCAAACACGCCGCCGGCATCATCATCACCGACAAGCCGCTCGACGAATTCGTCCCGCTCACCTTGCAGGAAGGCGACGTCACCGTGCAGTTTGACATGAACGCCGTCGGCAAGCTCGGCCTGCTGAAGATGGACTTCCTCGGCCTCAAGACGCTCACCGTCATCGCCGACGCCGTCGCCAACATCCGCCGCTCCGCCAATCCCTCTTTCGACATCGAGAAAATCCCTCTCGACGACGCCAAGACCTTCGCCCTCCTCAACTCCGGCCGCACCACCGGCGTCTTCCAGTTGGAGTCCGGTGGCATGCAGAATCTCTGCCGCCAGATCAGCCTCTCCACCGTCGACGAGATCGTCGCCCTCATCGCCCTCTACCGTCCCGGCCCCATGGAGTGGATTCCGGACTACGTCCGCGGGAAAAAAGATCCGTCCACCGTCACCTACCCGCATCCGCTCCTCGAAGCCGTCTGTCAGGAAACCTACGGTATCATGGTCTACCAGGAGCAGGTCATGGAAGCCGCCAAGGTCATCGCCGGCTACACCCTCGGTGGCGCCGACATGCTCCGCCGCGCCATGGGCAAAAAAGACGCTGAGGCCATGGCCAAGGAGCGCACCAAGTTCGTCGAAGGCGCCCTCCGCGTGAACAACATCCCCGCGAAAACCGCCGACGCCATCTTCGACATCCTCAACAAATTCGCGGGCTACGGTTTCAACAAATCCCACTCCGCCGCCTATGCGATTCTCAGTTACCAGACCGGCTACCTGAAGGCCAACTACCCCGCCGAGTTCATGGCCGCCATGCTCAGCTCCGAGCTCGGCAACTCCGAAAAGGTCTCCCACTTCGTCGCCGAATGCGAAGCGATGGGCCTCGTCGTGCTCGGCCCCGACGTCAACGAGTCCCGCGACATGTTCGCCCCCGTCTTCCGAAAAGCCGAGAGCCCAGAGGCTAGAGCCAAGAGCAAAACCCAGACTCCGAACTCCGAGCTCTCAACCCTAGACTCTCAGCTCTCAGCTGCGAATGGCGGCTTCGCCGCCATTCGCTTCGGCATGGCCGGCATCAAAGGCGTCGGCGAAGGCGCCGCGCTCAAGGTCATCGAGGAGCGCGAGAAAGCCGGTCCCTTCGCCGACTTCGACGACTTTGTTTCCCGCGTCGACTCCAAGGCCCTCAACAAGCGCGTCCTCGAGCATCTCGTGAAAACTGGCGCCTTCGATTTCAGCGGCGCCTCCCGCAAAAAACTCTTCGACAACATCGACTCCGCCCTCGCCACCGCCGCCGCCAACGCCCGCGACCGCGCCGCCGGCCAGAGTGGTTTCTTCGACATGCTCGCCGAAGAAGCGCCCGCCACGAAGAAATCCGCCGTCCGCGACCGCCAGGCAGAACAGGAAGACGATTTCACCTCCGCCGATCGCCTCCAATTCGAGAAGGAGCTTCTCGGTTTCTACGTCACCGGCCACCCGATGAACGCCTACCTCGGCCTCGCCGACGCGCTCGACACTTTCGCGCCTGACGAACTCCTCAGCCAAGGCGACCGCGTCGAGTTCCGCCTCTGCGGCATCGCCAGCAACCTCGTCAAAAAACTCGCGAAGAAGGACAACCGCCCGTGGTTCATGTTCACGCTCTCGACCAAGAAAGCGTCGCTTCAGCTCAACATGTTTGCCGACGCCACCGCCAAGTGGGCCGTCAACCTCGCCGAAAACGCGCAGGTCGTCATCCTCGGCAACATCATCGTCGGCCAGGAAGGCCCCCGCATCAACGTGAAGGAATGCCGCCCGCTCGAAGCCTATGTCATGGCGCACATCAAACGCGTGACCTGGCTCCTCCATCCGAAACACCCGCAGCTGAACGAATTTCTCCACACTCTGCGCACGATCCTCGATAAAAACGCCGGCGACACCAAGACGAGCCTCGGCTTTCTCTTCGAGGACCGCATCACCGCCCTCTCCGACATCAGCGGCGCCTTGGGTTGGAAACTGACACCCGCCAAGTTCCAGGAGCTCCGCACCCATCCCTGCGTCGCCGGCGTGCAGATCGAAACCAAGCACCTCGAAATCGCCGACGACCGCAAGTGGTCCAAGAAATTTTAATTACTCATGCCCGACTCCACTCTCCTCAACCGCGCCACGCTTATCATCGACCAAGTCACCGTCGAAAAACCGGCCGACTACGTCCTGCGCGGTGAACTCGGCGCCGCCAAATACCTCGAACCCGAGGAAAAGCGCGACATCAGCCACGCCGTCTTCGCGTATTACAGGTGGTTCGGCTGGCTCGACGAAAAAGCCTCCACCCAAGCCCGCGTCGCCTCCGCCCTCGACTTCCAGCGCAAGTTCGACGCCGACCACTCCTACTTCAAAACCGAGGCTCTCGCCGCCCGCGCCGTCCCCGCCTGGGTCGCCTCCGAGATCGATCTCACCCCCGCCTATCTGCGCCATCTCCAGCAGGAGCCCACGCTCTGGATTCGCGTCCAAAAGGAATTCGCCGCCGCCCTCCCTCGTTCGCTCGGCAACTGCACGCCGCCCTCCACGCTCTTGATCCCCGAGGCCCTGCGCCCCACCGCCCTCGCCTACACGGGAAAAACCGATCTCTACAAAACCTCCGAATTTCAAAAAGGCGTCTTCGAGATCCAGGACCTCGCCTCTCAACTCGTCGGCCACGCCGCCTCACCCAAGCCCGGCGAAACGTGGTGGGACGCCTGCGCCGGCCAGGGCGGCAAGACACTGCATCTCGCCGAACTGATGGAAAACAAAGGCCTCATCTGGGCCACCGACCGCAACACCGGTCGCCTCGCCGCCCTCCGCAAACGCGCCGCCCGCGCGCAAGTCTTCAATTACCGCGCCAACACTTGGAACGGCGGCCCGTTCCTCCCGACGAAGACGAAATTCGACGGCATCCTCATTGACGCTCCGTGCAGCGGTGTCGGCACCTGGCAGCGCAACCCGCACGCCCGCTGGACGACCACGCCCAACGACGTGAAGGAACTCGCCGAAATCCAGCTCCAACTCCTCAACCACGCCTCCGGCGCGCTCAAACCCGGCGGACGTCTCATCTACGCCGTCTGCACGCTCACCAAGAGCGAGACGTCCGCCATCGCCGACGCCTTCACTGCCGCGCATCCGGAGTTCGAACCGTCTCCGGTCTTCGCCTCCGATCCCTCCTCCGGCTCCCAATTTTTCGTCCACCCGCACGAATTCAATTCCAACGGCATGTTCATCGCCGCCTGGAAAAAGAAACCCTGATCCCTCCGCTGGTTTCACTGCGTTGCCCTCCACGCCCAAAATCACCGCCGCCACTGTCCGGGCCGATTTCAACGATCCGCTCGCGGTCGTTCACTACGCGCACGCCGCGCATCACCTCGGCCTCTGGGAATCCGAGCGCCTGCTTATCGAGTGTTTTTTTCCCGACAAGGCCGCCGCCCTGCTTGAAGCCGGTTGCGGCGCCGGCCGTGTGACGCTCGGCCTGTGGGAAGCCGGCTACGCCAACCTCACCGCCTTCGATTTTGCCGAGGACCTCGTTGATCAGGCCCGCAGTCTCTTCGCCGAACGCGCCGCGTCATCAATCACCGTGCGCCACGCCGACGCCACCCGGCTTTCCCAAGACCGCACCTTCGGCGACGTCCGCTTCGACGGCGTGCTCTTCATGTTCAACGGCCTCATGCAGATCCCCGGCCGCGAAAACCGCCGCGCCGCCCTGCGCGAACTCGCCTCCGTCGTCGTCGCCGACGCGCCGTTTCTTTTCACCACCCACGACCGCGACCACTCGCGTCAGGAAAAAGCCATGTGGCGGCTCGAAGCCCTGCGCTGGGCCAACGGCACGCAGGACCCGCGCCTACTTGAATACGGCGACCGCTACTTCGAGGACGACGTCGGCAGCCGCACGTTCATGCACCTGCCCGACCGCGCGGAAATTCTCGACGATCTCGCCGCCACCGGCTGGGTGCATGAGCATGACATCATGCGCCGCGACGTCGCCAAGGAGTCGGCCGCCGTGAAAGATTTCTCCGACGAATGTCGCTTCTGGGTCGCCCGGCGCGCCGGTTGAGTTCAGGTTGAACGACCAACCATGTCCCTGCTCGCCCAAGGCATCAATTACTTCGGCCCCGACGGCTTCCCCGTCACGGTGCGGCGCGTGGCCACGCAGTCAGACGGACGTCCGTCGCATCCGCACGACGTGACGCTGGTCGAGCACTACCATGATTTCACCGAGCTCGTGATCGTGTGCAGCGGCCAGGGCCTGCATGTGCTCGAGGGCGAAAGTTTCCCCGTCGCGGCCGGCGACGTGTTCGTGGTGCAGGGCAAACAGGCGCACTACTTCCGCGAGTGCAAAGAGCTGATCCTGCTAAACGTGATGTATGACCCCGCCCGGCTCGACATGCCGGTCGGCCTTTTGCGCCGCCTGCCCGGTTACAGCGCGTTGTTCCTCCTCGAACCCAATTTCCGCCGCGCCCACCAATTTTCCAGCCGCCTGCATCTCAACCGCAACTACCTCGGCATGGCCGAGGCGCTGGCCGACCGCATGGACTCCGAGTCCTGCAAACAGCCTCGCGGCCACGAAGCTTTCCTGCTAGCGGGACTCGTCGAGCTCACCGTTTTTCTCTCCCGCCTTTACGGGGACAGCGAAGCGACCGAGGCGCGCGCCCTGTTGCGCATGGGCCAGCTCATAAGCACCCTTGAACAACGTTTTAAGGAACCGTGGACGCTTGAGCAGATGGCCAAGGAAACCCGGCTTTCACGCACGGGGCTTCTGCGGATTTTCCGCCAGGCGACCGGCCAGCCTCCCGTTGATTATCTCATCAGTCTCCGGGTCGAGGCCGCCATGAAACTCCTGCGACAGACCAACCAGAGCATCACGGAGATCGCCTTCGAAACCGGTTTCTCCGACAGCAACTATTTCGCCCGCCAATTCCGCCGCATCTGCGGCTGCACTCCCACCGAGTTCCGCCGTCGTTCCGGCACCCCGAATTAGCCTGTCTTTTTGTGCTAGTCTTTTGGCCTTTTGTGAAGGTGCATCCCGGGTGACTGTGCTAATATCGCCACTTAACCCTTCACCCCATGTTTCTTCTTGGACTCGATCTAGGCAGCTCTGCCGTCAAAGCCTCGCTTCTTGATGCCGCCACGGGGCGGGTTGTTGCCTCCGCCCAATCTCCCTCCGAGGAGATGCCCATCAACGCCCCCCAGGCCGGCTGGGCCGAGCAGGATCCGACCGTCTGGTGGGAGCACACCACCAAGGCCATCGCCGCCGTCCTCGCCAAGGCCGACGCCTCGCAGGTCCGCGCCATCGGCATCTCCTACCAGATGCACGGCCTCGTGACCGTCGATGCGAAGGGAGACGTTGTCCGCCCCGCCATCATCTGGTGCGACAGCCGCGCCGTAGGCATCGGTGCCAAGGCCTTTGCCGAACTCGGCTCGAAGGCGTGCCTCGGCCGCCTGCTCAACTCTCCCGGCAATTTCACCGCCTCGAAACTCCGCTGGGTCCAGGAAAACGAGCCCGCCAATTTCAAGCGTATCCATAAAATCATGCTGCCGGGCGACTACCTCGCCCTGCGCCTGACCGGCGAAACACTCACCACCGCGTCCGGCTTGTCCGAAGGCGCCCTGTGGGACTTCTCCAACAACACGCCCGCCGACTTCCTCCTCAAGCACTGGGGTATCGATTCCGCCCTGCTCCCCGCGCTCACGCCCACCTTCGGCGTGCAGGCCGCCGTGACTCCCGCCGTCGCCTCAGCGCTCGGCCTTCCTGCCGGCATCCCCGTCGCCTACCGCGCCGGCGACCAGCCCAACAACGCCTTTTCGCTCAACGTCCTTCAGCCCGGCGACATCGCCGCGACCGGCGGCACTTCGGGTGTCGTTTACGGCGTCACCGACAAGCTCGCCTACGATCTTGAGCAGCGCGTCAACAGCTTCGCCCACGTCAACCACACCGCCACCTCGCCGCACCTCGGCGTGCTCCTCTGCCTCAACGGCGCCGGCATCCTCAACGCCTGGGTGCGCCGCACCCTCGGCGAAGGTATGACCTACGAAAAGATGAACGCCCTCGCCGCCTCCGTGCCCGCCGGCTCCGACGGTCTCACCGTGCTGCCCTTCGGCAACGGCTCCGAGCGCATGCTTGGCAACCGCCAGGTCGGCGCCCAGTGGCTCGGCCTCGATTTCAACCGCCACAAACCCGGCCACCTCTGCCGCGCCGCCCAGGAAGGCATCGCCTTCGCCTTCCGCTACGGGATCAAGGGCATGGAGGCCACCGGTCTCGCCCCGAAACGTCTCCGCGCCGGCAACGCCAATCTCTTCCTCAGCCCGATTTTCCGCGAGACCCTCGCCTCGACGCTCGGCGTCACCATCGAGCTCGTCAGCACTGACGGCGCCGCCGGTGCCGCCCGCGCCGCCGGCCTCGGCGCCGAAATTTTCAAGACCTCCGAGGAAGCTTTCCGCGGTCTGGAAGTCCTCGCCACCATCGAGCCGAATCCCGCTCTCACCGGCCCTTGCTCCGAAGCCTACGACCGCTGGGAAAAAGCCCTGAAACACGCCCTCGTCTAATAACTCTCAATCAATCTCCGCGGCATCAGCCGCACCTCCGCTCAATCGCAAAGGCCATTGGCCGAAGCCACTCCCAGAAAAACCGCCCGTTGGCGGTTTTCATGAGTGGTTAAAAACTCCGAAATCCTCCCCTCCAACTTCCCTCAACCCAAACTCCCATGCCTACCAAACTCACCACCGGTTCCAAAACCTACTTCCCCAACATCGGCCGCATTGGCTACGAAGGCCCCGAGAGCACCAATCCTCTCGCCTTCCGTTACTACGACGCCAACCGCGTTGTCGCCGGCCGCTCCCTCGAGAGCTGGCTCCGCTACGCCGTCTCCTACTGGCACAGCTTCTGTGGCAACGGCGGCGATCCGTTCGGCGCCCCCACCCGCCCCATGCCCTGGCTCACCGCCACCGACCCGGTCCAGCGCGCCAAGGACAAGGCCGACGCCGCCTTCGAGTTCATCACCAAGATCGGCGCCCCCTACTACTGCTTCCACGACACCGACATCGTTGACGAGGCCGACACCACCCTCTCCGAGTTCGAGAAACGCATGGGCGCCATCGTTCCCTACCTGAAAGAGAAACAGGCCGCCTCCGGCGTGAAGCTCCTCTGGGGCACCGCCAACCTCTTCAGCAACCCGCGCTTCATGAACGGCGCGTCCACCAACCCCGAGTTCTCCATCCTCGCCCGCGCCGGCGGCCAGCTCAAGGGCGCCATCGACGCGACCATCGCCCTCGGCGGCGAAGGCTACGTGTTCTGGGGCGGTCGCGAAGGCTACCTCTCCCTCCTCAACACCGACATGAAGCGCGAACGCGAACACTTCGCCCGCTTCCTCACCATCGCCCGCGACTACGCGCGCGCCCAGGGCTTCAAGGGCAAGTTCTTCATCGAGCCCAAACCCTGCGAGCCCACCAAACACCAGTATGACTTCGACGCCGCGACCGTCATCGGCTTCCTCCGCGAGTTCAACCTCCTCTCCGACTTCGCCCTCAACATCGAGGTCAACCACGCCACCCTCGCCGGCCACACCTTCCCGCACGAGCTGCAGGTTTCCGCCGACGCCGGCCTCCTCGGCAGCGTCGATGCCAACCGCGGCGACGTGCAGAACGGCTGGGACACCGACCAGTTCCCGATCGACCCGCTCGAGCTCACCGAAGCCATGATGGTCATCATCAAGGCCGGCGGCTTCACCCACGGCGGCGTCAACTTCGACGCCAAGATCCGCCGCAACTCGACCGACCTCGAAGACCTCTTCATCGCCCACGTCTCCGGCATGGACGCCTTCGCCCGCGCCGCCATCGCCGCCGAGAAGGTCCTCACCAAGTCCGAGATCCCCGGCCTCGTCAAAGCCCGTTACGCGAGCTTCGACGCCGGCAAGGGCAAGGACTACGAGACCGGCAAGCTCACCCTCGCCGACCTCCACAAGATCGCCCACGAGCAGGGCGAGGTCACCCCGGCCAGCGGCAAGCAGGAGCTCTACGAGAGCATCCTCCTCCGCCACATCTGAGGCCGCGTTTAAACGCCCAATCAAAAACCCGCACCGTCACCGGTGCGGGTTTTTTGTCTTCTTCGGCTCGACCGTCGGTGTCCGGAATGCTTCGGTTTGTTCGTTGTAGCTGCACGCATAAACCACCCCGCCCCCTCAGTCCCATGACGTTCTCATCCAACATCCCGCCCTCCACACCTGATCGTGAAATCATCAGTGCCCGCGTTTTCGACGCGTCGCCGGACCGGATTTTTCAAGCGTGGACCGATCCCGCGATTCTCGCCCTGTGGTGGGGCCCGAAGGGATTTACCAACACGTTTCACGTCTTTGAGCCGCGCCCGGGCGGCGACTGGAAATTTGTCATGCACGGCCCCGATGGCACTGACTACAAAAACGAAAGCGTCTTCCTGCAAATCGAGAAGCCATCCCGCATCGTTCTCGACCACATCAGCAGTCCGCGCTTCCGGGTCGTCGCCACCTTTGCCCCCGAGGGAAATAAAACAAAACTCACCTTCCGCATGATTTTCGAAACCGTCGACATGCGTGAACGCGTGAAAGGTGTCGTAATCGACGCCAACGAGCAAAACTTCGACCGCCTCGCCGAACAGCTGCGGCTCATGCCCCGGTAAATCGGCGAATCAGCTTCTTGGCTAAATATAGCAAAGAGGCCCGCCCCTCACGCTTGTTGCTTATTCAGCCAATACTCTCGCCGGCACTAGGCCTGAAATATGTGGGAGTATTCGTTGTGCAAAGAAGTCTTGGATTCGCTTTTGGTTCTTCTGGAAAACAAACCCGACAAAGATCACCAGCAGGCCGATTAAGCTGAGAACGAAGGGGAAGTAGAAGGAGTCCGCAAAAACCATGTCGGCCAGGTGATAGAGGTAGCCGAGAAGACCCAAGGCCCCGAAGACAAGGAAGGCCTTCCGGCGCAGGGCCACCGACAAAAAGATTAAAAACAAATTGATGAGGCAGTAGACGAACTTGGAGAGCTCGCTGTCACTATCCATGGAGGAAAGGCCGCCCCAGAATGCCATCAGACCAAAGAGATAGCCCCAGAAACTTAAGTCGGACAACTTGGATTTGAGATCCAGCAAGTAAGTGGCCGCCAGTATGCCCAGCCCGAAGATCATGCTGATAAATTCCCTCTCCCCATAGCGTCCGTGGTAAATGAAATCGGCAAAATCCATGGACATGAACCACAGGCCATAGGCGATGGGAGCCACGAGAAACGGGAAACGCCACAGGCTCAGGGCGACGACGCCGGCAATAATCGTGGCCAGCTCCATGATCAGCCAACTGCTGTTGATGTAAGGATGGAAATTCGTGTAAGCGCCCGGGTCTGGTGCCGGCCAGTAGCCCGTCCACCGTTCAATGCCATAGGTGGCCAAAGGCACCATGCAGACGGCGATGGTCAGCAAAAGCCCGGCGGGGATTTTAAGGGCGGGCTTCTTCCATAAAAACGAACCGCCTAGAATGAAAAACACGATGTAGAGCGAGGCTATGGAAAAAATGCCCAACCCGCCCAAGTCCTCCCAGGCTTTGGTCATGAACCAACCCATCGCGCCAATGACAATGAGGGCGCCCACGTAATAAATCACATTGGCCGCCGTAAACTTGGGCTTGTCGGGCACCGAGACCGAGCTGTCGAGGTGCCGCCAAAGTTCGTGAGCCTGCGCTTCGGTCAAACCGAGCTTTGCCGTGGCCTTCACAAGGTCTGCTTGGGTTATGTTCATGAAGATGACTTAAGACGTTAACCGATTTCGACCGGCCCTCTTTGTCTCGCAGGCACCATCACTGGTGCGAGGAGTTTTGGTGAGTATGTTTTTCAACTCAAAAGTAGCACATAGCGGCCTGACCCCTTCGACTTAACGGACCCCTTCGACTTAACGGTGTTTTATTTCCGATATGCACTTTCCGAGTTCCTGTAATGTGTGAGCTAGTATGGTCTGATCGAATCTTAAAACGAAGATCAGGCGATTTCCGATTCCGGCCGCATCAATAATAAATCCAGTGACTTCGATATGGCCTGTTCTGTCGGCACTGACATCTAGCTCAAGCTGTCCTTCGATAGTCCGAAATTCTGCTTTTCCTTTGAGATTTTTATAGAGCGGAGCCAGCTGGTCATGAAAACGAACTAGGTCTGAATATAATATGCTCATCTCCACGCTACCTGAAAAAGCTCCGGACCTAATTTTTGCTGTGGCCGATAACCATTCGTAGCCGTGATCGGATGCGGCTTCTGGTGCGACGATGACCTCAAGCCTTTCCTCTTCGGGATAACCTATGGACCAAGATAGCATTGGTTGATTTTGCCTAACGTTCAAGATGAGCCGCGACCACAGCTGGCGCGGAGCGTGCTGCTCGGAGCACGATCCGTGACAGCTGTGGTCGTTGGCTCTAGCGCTTTGTTCGGCTCCGTGGTTTTCATTTTTTGATTTTAGACCTCTTGATTCGGCCGGTTTCTCCCTTTTCGGAACCAAGTGTTCGATTCGGGAAGTAACAGCAATATCGCAGCCCCCAATTGAATCACTGCCTGAAGCCAATATAAGGTGAGACTAAACTCCGGTGATGTCATGGATCGCGGGATCATCCATGGCGACATCAGAAGCCCGCCTCCAAATAGGATAATAAACACCCATCGCGCCCAATTCTTTCCGAAATAGATGAACCAAGCATTGGCGACCGGGATACTCAGCCCAATCAAAATTCCGATGACTGGTGGGCGCTTCACACTGAGGCCCAACTTGAACAAAGCCGCGGTCACACTGACCAGCATCAACAGCACCGCAATGGTAACTAATCGGGGGCGCAACAGAGGACTTTTCGCTTGATTCATGAGTTTAATATTTTTGCCGAACGTTATAGATGAGCCGATGCGTGTGGATGGCGCGACAGGTGCGAAGCAGCTGGCGTGACAGCCACATGCATTGGCTCTGGCGTCTGGTTAGGCTCCGTTTTCATTTTAGTGACTTACTGTAATTAATCGCAGTAATAACCAATAGCCACACGCAGGCGGCCATGCCGATAATCATCATTTTCTGAAAATCTTTCTTTGAACCTAGGATAGGAGATTTTTTCAAGCGATCTTCGATCTTACTTTGAAACGCGAGAGACTCTGGATCGGTGCCTTTTAATTTTCGGTATTTAGATGCGAAATATCCGAATGTCAGAAGATATATTATGGCCGGGATAAGAGAGCTCATTTTTGCCTAACGTTCAAGATGAGCCGCGACCTTCGCTGGCGCGGTCCATGCGGCTCGGAGCATGGAACGTGACAGCGAAGGTCGTTGGCTCTGGCGACTGGTTGGGCTCCGTGGTTTTCATTCGAATTTATTGTCGTATGCGAGATTGCTGACGATGCTCAAAAACTCCTTAAACTCTCCATATTCCGGATAGGCATTATCTCCCCATATTTTCTTTTCTGCATCTTTGTATTTCACCTCAAGGGACCACTGGGTCCCGTCTGATACATCTTTACTTCTGTATTTGTTCTTCCACTTGAAAACACGAGCTTGGTCTAGGCGAAACCTAACACCTTCCCAGTAATCTATTGGAATATCGAATTCCTCTACTTTCTTTTCGCGCCCAGTCGAAGACGTATATCGAACCTTACTTGGCGGAACGAATTCAAGGTGGTAGGACGGTCCGAAATGCCCTCCGATATATGCATGAAAAACTAATGGCACAAAGTCTTCAGGCTTTGGTTGCTCGTTTTTTGTGGACTGGCATCCAGCAAGAAGACCAAGCAGTAGTGCGGCGATAATCGGGGTTTTCATTTTGCCCAACGTCTTAGATCAGACATGCCTATGCTTGGCGCGATGGGTGCGAAGCAGCCAGCGTGACAAGCATAGGCATTGTCTGTAGCGCATGGTTGGGCTCTTTCATTGGATCGTAAGGTTTTTCTGCTTAGGGATCTCTTTTGTCTCTAAAAATACGAGCGCATCTGAGAGCTTACCGGGAAGATTGATAGGGAGCGTAGATAGATAATATTCAGGATCGGACGTCTCGCCATCATATGCTCCTGCTACGGTCAAATATCGACCATCTAAATAGACGAATGTATCAATTTCGGTCCCGTCTTCTAACTGGAAAATAGCCGAATAAGCGACTCCCGCACGAAAATTGCGCTCTGCAGTCGATATGCTGGCAGCGATACAGGCAAGGCTCTCTTCATCTTTAATGACGAGAATGCGCTGTTGGCTATCGAATGTGATTGACCGAAGTTTTATATACCTCGGGCTTTCATTTAGGAACGACTTTAAGAGTCGTTGTTCTCGCTTTTCGTGAAGGACGGCAAAAAATATTGAGGCCGTAATGATAGCTAAAATTATGAAGATGAATTTACGCACGGAAATGCGGAGTTTTCTTTGCCCAACGTCTTAGATCAGACAGATACATGCTTGGCGCGTGGCGTGCGCAGCACGACGCGTGACAAGCATGTATCTTGTCTGTAGCGCCTTGTTAGGCTCTGTTTTCGAGTTCATTAAGGATTAAATTCAGTTTGGCTTCGCCTTGGCTTGCAATATCTTTCCCTTTTTCAACTCCCGAATACTCTTTGGATATATCAATACACCTCTGTCTGATTGATTCCAGGTAGGGGTCCTGAATAGGCCAAGATAGAAATAAATCCCATTCATCGTGATCGCTGCCCGATATAACATTCTGAATGGCTGATACGACGTCGTCTTTTGAAAACGTGGCGTGCTGTTTTTTGGTTCGATGGTTGGCCCAAACGAAGAAAATGGGCACAATAGCGACAAGCGCGATAATGATGAGGGGCCAGTTCATATTTTGCCTAACGCTTTAGATCAGACATTTCGTGCGGTGGCACACAAAGCGGCTCCGCCGCGACTGTGCCACTGCACGAAATTGTCTGTAACGACTAGTTCGGCTCCGTTTTGCATTATGATAGGCTCCGCTGTCTTTTCTTTCGTTCTTCGATAATAAACATTACCGTGGCTAACACTAGAAATGATATCGTGATACGAGTGATCTTCTTCGTCATTTCCGATGTTTCTTTTGAGTATGCGAGAAGATTCTGAATTTCTGCGTTTGGTTCGCGATGCCCGTAAAGCTCTTCGAGCTTTTTTTGGGACTCATCGGCGAGCAGCCAAAAGCGCACGCAAAAGAAGCACGCTAAAAATACACAAATGTAGGACATGCGGAGTTTCATATTTTTGCCGAACGCTTTAGATCAGACATGACCGCGGCTGGCGCGGAGCGTGCGCAGCACGATCCGTGACAGCTGTGGTCATTGTCTGTAACGACTGGTTCGGCTCTTTCTTCATTTTGGATCGGGGCGGTTTTGGGTTCGGAATAAAAACCCGAGAAGCAGGTAAACACACGCCGCCCAGAGAATCGCGCAAAGTGGATATGCGATAGAGCGGATTGTCTGAGGTAGCCGTAGCTCTCCTAGTGCAAATGTGGCAACCATCACGGGAAAGCCGACCAAATCTCCGGTCTTCGCGAGCCACTTCACCTGCCACCATTCGAGTTCTGTTCCGGGCTTCATCAGAAAGAGGGGCCAATGCTGCGCTTCGATGGAGCAGACAAAGACAAACATGGCTATGGCGCTACGAATAAAAAACTGAAACGGGCGTGCGCGCATGGTTTCCTTTGCCTAACGTTTTAGATCAGACATGACCGCAGCTGGCGCGGAGCGTGCGCAGCACGATCCGTGACAGCTGTGGTCATTGTCTGTAACGACTGGTTAGCCTCCGTTTTCATTTTTAATGGAGAGGCGATGCTTCGCAGAACACGACGGGCAAAGGCAGACCGGCACAAGACTTCCATCCTCGTTCAGCGGGTGAACATACCACCCAAGCTCTATGGCTTCTTGTGACTTTCGCTCCGCCCACGGGCCGTGATGCGGAGCTCCAGCTTCTTCTTCCTTCCGGATGTCTGCTGCGGCGTCGATGAATGCCCCACACTCACCGCAGAGAAACTGAAGCATCACCTCGACGTAGAATTTGTAGGCTTCACGACCACCGGAGACTTTAGGAAGAGTCTGCATGCTTTCTTTGGCTAACGTTGTGTAGCTTGAAGAAAGTTGGCTTAGGCTAGGTTAAGACAGGATAAACTGTAGAAAAGGGGACTTTTTGGGAATAAGACATGCTTCTTCTTTGAATGGATACCTTTAAGTTGAAGGGGGGCAGGCCGCTCGCTATATGCTATATTATTGGAGTTCACTCTCGGTTGATCTCGGAATGTAACGGCGTGCCATAGGAAATCCGCAAACAGTGCTTCGTAGGCGAGCCGAGCGTGCATAGGTGGCAGTAGGTCAGCTATTTGGCTTTTAGCAATCCGAGAGCAAGAGGCGGGCCGGAATTTCAGACAAGGAACACGGAGTTTTAAACCGCTCATGCCCGCTAAGAGACGCTCAGTTGAAGCCACCGCAGCCTAGACACTTTATTCCAACGCTCTCCCGCCCCGGCGGCATCAGCCGCCCCTCCGCTTCACTGTGGAGGCCATTGGCCGGAACCGCTCCCAAAAAATCCGCCCCTTGGCGGATTTCATTAGTGGTAAATCACTCCGTAGCTCGAATGCATCACGCTCGGCCGGCGAAACTCCGCCAGTTTTTCGTCGGCAGCGCCGCGAGCAACATCACCGCGACTTGCACCGCGACGAAAGCCAGCAGCCACCAGAAGGCCGCCGCCATGAAGCCGTAGCTGTGCAGTCCCACGCCGAGCATGTTCACACCAAACCAGCTCCATGCGGTCACGATGTTGCCAAAGATCGCCAGGTTCATGAAGCCTCGCGCCTTCACCAGCCCGCCCCAGCGGGCATGCAGCGCAAGCGCGTTCCAGAGCACGATGATGAGCGCGCCGTTTTCCTTCGGGTCCCAGCCCCAGAAACGGCCCCATGACTGGTCGGCCCAGATGCCGCCGAGCACCGTGCCCACGAAACTGAACAACGTGGCGAAGCACACGATGCCGTAGACCATGCGCGAGAGTGCTTCGGCGGTCTTGGCATCGAGCGAGCGCGTGAACACGCCTCGCATCACGTAGATCAGCGCGAGGAATCCCGCGAGGAATGTGGCCGCGTAGCCGGTGGTCACGGTGACGACGTGGGTCGCCAGCCAGAAGTTGGAATCGAGCACCGCGCGCATCATTTCCATGGTGTCGCCGGCGAGCGCGAGATGGTGGGCGACGAGCAGCGTGGCGAAACCGATCAGACCGGCGGCGACGCTGCCGATGGCGTTTTTATAGACAGCCTCCAGCACGAGGCAGAGCGCAACCGCGCCCCAGCCCACGAAGAGCGCGGACGAGTAAAGATTGGTCACCGGCGGGCGGCTCTCCAGCCACATGCGGGTGACGATGCCGGCCGTCGCGAGCACGAAGGCCGTGACCACGAGCCAGAAGGCGGCACGGCCGAGCGCATCGGGCCACTTCAACCAGGAGATCACCGCGATGAGAAAGGCCGCGACGTAAAGCACCATGCTGGTGTAGAACGGCTGGGCGGCGTTGAAGCGCGTCTCGACATCGCATTTCGTGAGGCGCGCCGGCAGGCCGGCTTCGAGTTGCGCACGGTAGGTTTTCACGACGGCGTTGAACGCCTCGGGATTGTGCCCGCGCCAGGCGACGCCGAGGGCGATGTAGGTGGTGGCGGCGGGATTCAACCGGCCCGTGGTCAGGCTGTCCTGCAACGAGGCGCCGGCGCTTTTCCACGAGGACGGTTTGTCCATGTCCGTCTCGGGCGGAACCAGCAGGAGATAACCGAGCGCATCCATCGTGGCGAAGGTCTGGCTCAGTTCGAGAAGTCCCTTGGTGAGCGCGGCGTCGTGGGGCTGGCCGGTGCGCTGGGCGCGGAGTGCTTCCACTCCGGCCGGGATCGTCTTGGGGAACTGCGCGGCACGATCCAGATAGTCGTCCATGCCGGGCGGCACGAGGCTCGCCTGCAAGTGTTGGTAGAGAGCGATGTTGCTGCGCAGCTGGACGACTGCGCGCTGGAACGGCGTGCGCACGGCGGCATCGTCTTCCTCGGCCAGATTGGCCTGACGTTCAAGATCGGGAAGATGTTTTGCCAACTGCGTGAGCGAAAAGCGTTTTTTGCCGGCGCCTTGTTCGGCTGTGAGATCGAAGAGCGTGAGCACATCCGGGTGCACGATCTCAAAGGTCGGATAGGTGTCGGCGGACGCCGGATCGTAGAGGACGTCGAGCAACCATGCTTCGGGCGAGAGCGTGCGGCCGTCGGCAGTGACGACGCGCTGACGTCCCTGCGTGGTGAGCAGCGTGGTGCGGGCGACGGTGTCGAGCGGCTTCAGGCGGCCGTTGACGAGCGTCGGCAGGCGACCGAAGCCGACCAGATCGTAGGCATCGGGGTTGTGAGGCTCGCGCAGTGAAAACACCACGAACACCACCGCGAGACCGAGGAAGAGAAGCGGCACGTATTTGCCGACGAGCGCACTTTTGGACGCCGGACGCTCGGGCAACGGAGCCGATGTCGTGAGGTTGTTGGAGGCGGACTTGGATTTTTTCGTGCCGAAACGACGGCGTTTCACGAAGCCGAACAGATGAATGCCGAACTGGATCAGCAGACCGGCGGCCATGATCGAGCAGGCGATGTAGGGGATGAGCCAGGAGGGATTGCGCACGACCTGGAGCACGGTCGTGCGGTCGTTGTTGGCAAAACCGGCCTGATAGAACGTGAGCCCGGCGTAGCGCAGCGGGTTGTTCATGTAGATGACCACGTCGCGGTCTTCGCGGCCGCCGGGCGTGTTCAGGTGGATGCGGCTGGAAAAGTTTTTAGGGATGTCGGTGCCGGCGTAGCGGTCGTGGCTGAATTTCTCGAGCGTGAGCGAGAACGGCCGGTAGAGGCGTTTGGCGCGGAGGGAGATTTTCCAGGTGCGGCCGGCGTAGGTGAAGCTCTGCGGCACCATCAGGCCGGTCGAGACGAGGAACGTGCCGAGGGAGCCGTCGGGGGAGACGAGCTCGACGTAGGCGGCGGGGGTGTTGTCGGCATTCTCCTTGTAGCTCGCGGGCTGGGGCGCGGCGTCGATCGTCAGGCCGGCGCCGAGCGTGGCCAGCGTGGGCGTGACGCTGCCGGCTGGGCGGGATTGAAGCAGTGAATTAGGATAAAACGCCTTCGGCACGACGCGGAACGGCAGCAGGGCGTTTTGCACCGTCTTGTGGCGTTCTAGAAGGACGTCGGGAATCGCGACAACGTTGTCAAAGGCGGGATCGGTCGTGTCGGTGATCGCGAGCTCGGTGGTGCGGTAGCTCTCGGCGTAGTTCTTAGTTTCGCCGTTGTTGAGGCGCATGAAGTATTCCTCCTGCCAGATGCCGCTGAGCAGTTCCCCCACGAGCAGCAGAATCAGGCCGACATGCGTCAGCAAAATGCCGGTTTTTCGCCACAGAAATTGAAACCTGTAGATGTGCGCCGCGAGGAGGTTGATGAGCAGGAGGCCGCCGATGAGGTAGCCGCCCGGAAACAGCGGGAGAGCGACGCCGCCCACGTCCTGAAACACGACGAAGGTGTGAAACCACTTTTGCTGGATGCCCCAGATGCCGAGATTCGCCTGGTCGAGGGTGGCCGCGAACACCAAGAGGATGGAGAAGGCGATCAAGACCACCGTGAGCTTGATCGAGACAAAGAAGTCCCGGAAATAACGGAGGATTTCGCTCATGGAGTGACGGGCGCGGAGGCCTTGACGGTTTTCAGGAAGGCGAGGAACCCGGCTTTGCTGGAAGCGACGAACGCGTCGGGACCGGAGAGCTTGAAGAACCACATGGCCCCCTCAAACGGCACCATCGCGCCGAGGATGCGCTGCGGTTTGTCACCGGTGCTCACGAGATCGACGACCGTAAACGTGAGTTCTCCCGCCGAGACACGCGTGGTCGCGTCCGCGAGATCGGCTTCGGCGATGGGAGTCAGAGAGACCTGTCCGCGCCAGCGGTTGATGTTGGCGAGTTCACCGCCGACGGCGCCCGGAAACGCGGTGATCGAGCAATCGGCGGTCACGCCGTCCGCACCGACGAGCGTGTAGCTGCCCTTGCGCATCTGGCCGGGCGGCTTCACCTGCCAATCGGCGGGAGCGGTCCAGGTTAACACGATGCCGGTCGCGGTCGCCATCGGCGTGGAAGCCGTCGCACCCGGAGTCGCCGCGGCAGCGGGCATGGCCGCTTGGGCGGGACCAGTGCCCGCATCGCCCGTGGTCATCTCGGCATCGTGCTCTTTCGGAATGCGATAGGAAGTCACCTTGCCATCCCGGCAGCCGGCGACCGTCAGCAAGGCCGCGAGCAACGCTCCCGGCAGCGCCCAACGAGAAACCGCGCGCGGGCGGACACGGGAAAACGCAAAACGAAAGAGCGGGTTCATCGCCGCCACTGTAGCAGGCACGCCCGCAGGGGACTGCGCATATCTTGCTCAAGAAGACCCGGCGATTGGGCACATAAGCAAGGATTGCACACAACTGCGCAAGTGATGCGGAGCTAAAATAGGACGAATCAGGCACCCTTAAGCTGCACCGGAATATCCACCATCCTACGCCTCACCATGAACAAACACCTCAAAATCACCGCGCTCGGTCTCGGCGTCCTTTTCACCGGCGCCACCATCGGCCACGCCGCCCCCGCCTCCGAAAATTGGGAAAACCTCTGTCAGAAATGCCACGGCGCCGACGGCAAGGGCGAAACCGCCATCGGAAAAAAACTGCATCTTAAGGACTACACCGACGCCGCCGTGCAGGCGAAGATGACCGACGAAGAAATGAGCAAGACCATCTCCGAAGGAATCGTGGAGAACGGAAAGACCAAGATGAAGCCCTTCAAGGAAACGCTCACCAAGGAGGAGATTAACGATCTCGTGACCCACGTCCGCAAATTCAAGGGCTGAGCGCCCGTGTCCGGCTCCCTCGGCGCGCTGCGGATGCCCGCAAGCAAGCGGCTGAGGGAGCCTTCTTCTTTTCCACCATTCAGCCCCCATGTCCACGCCGCCCCCCACCCCATCGACCCCGTCTGAAAAACCACGGTCTGTTTTCAACAACTGGATCACCGCCATCGGCGGCGTGGTGGCGGGCTGTGCGCTGATCTCCTTCGCACTGCTGGTGTGGATGGATTTCACGCAAGGGAACAAGAATCCGTATCTCGGCATCTTCACCTACCTCGTCGCGCCGGCCTTTCTCATCCTCGGCCTCATCCTCGTGTTTTTCGGCGCGTGGGCACAGCGCCGCTGGCAGATCAAACACGCCGCGACCAAGCCCGACAGATGGCGGCTGGACTTGTCCAATCCACGCCAGCGCCGCGCCCTCGTGCTGTTCGTAAGCGGAGCCGTCGTATTCCTCATTTTGAGCGCGTTCGGCAGCTACCAGACATTCGAATACTCCGAGTCGGTCCAGTTCTGCGGCGAGGTCTGCCACCGTGCGATGAACCCCGAGCTCACCGCTTACAAACGCGGCGCACACGCCCGCGTCGATTGCGTCGAGTGTCACGTCGGCTCAGGCGCGGAGTGGTTTATCAAGGCCAAGATCAACGGCACGCACCAGCTGATCGCCTACACGCTCAACAACTACAAACGCCCCATCGCCACTCCCCTCAAGAATCTCCGCCCCGCCCAGGACACCTGCGAAAAATGCCACTGGCCGGCGAAATTCCACGGCAACATCGACGTCAACAACAGCCACTTCCTCTCGGACAAAAAAAACACGCCCTACAAAATCCGCATGCTGATGCGCGTGAACGAGGGCCAGCCCGGCAGTCCGGCCGGCGGCATTCACTGGCATGTGAATCCCGACAGCCGCGTCGAATACTACGTGGCCGATGACAAGCGGCAGGACATCCCCTGGATGCGCGTCACCAACCTCAAGGACGGCACCTCGCGCGTCTACCGCACCGCCGAGTTCAAGGACGAGCCCCCACCCGCGCAGATCCGCGTCATGGACTGCATGGATTGCCACAACCGGCCCGCCCACGTCTTCCCCACCGCCAACACGTCCGTCGAGCTGGCGATGGCCTCCGGTGCGCTCAGCACGACATTGCCCGCGATGAAGCGCGTCGCCGTGCAGGCAATGACCCAGGATGGGATGACCGATGAGAACGCAGCGGAGAAAATCGCCGGATTCCTGAATGAAAAATACGCCGGGGCCACCGAGCTGCCCGCCACCATCGCCGAGGTGCGGAGCCTCTACGCGACGACCATTTTTCCGGACCGCAAAGCCGACTGGCGCGTTTACCCAAACAACATCGGCCACAAGGACTGGCTCGGGTGCTTCCGCTGTCACGATGAGAAACACAAGACCGCCACCGGCGAGTCGGTGAAGGCCAACGACTGCAAATCCTGCCACATCATCCTCACGCAGGGCAGCGGCCAGCCCCTGGACACACTCTCGGCGCAAGGCCAGGAATTCAAACATCCCGGCGGCGACCTCGACCCGGATCTCACCTGCTCCGACTGCCACAACGGCGGCATCCAGAAATAGCGGAGGCCAGCGCGCACGAACCTCAGGAATAAGCAAACGCTGCGCAGTGCTGCACAGGAGGTGCGCAGTAGGAGTGCTCCCTTTCTGCTTACTGTAACAAATCCTTATCACAGTTTTCCGCACCAGCCCCGAAACGCCATTTCCTTCCGATGCTCCCAAACATATTTAAACGCTCCTACTGGACCAAAACATCCCTCATTTTCGGAGGCATCACCCTGTGGGGGCTGGTGCTGATCGGATGCGTGGGGGTAAACCGCACCGTGCTCGCCCCGGCCAAAATCGCGGGCGCCGACTACGTGGGCAGCAAAGCCTGCGCGGAGTGCCACTCAGACCAGACCGACCATTTCGCCACGGCCACCCACGCGAAGATCGCACTCGCCGATCCCAAGCTCGGCAGCACCGGCTGCGAAGCCTGTCACGGCCCGGGCAGCATCCACGTCAAGGCCGGCGGCGGCAAAGGCAACATCGTCAACCCCCGCAAATCCCCCGAGGCCTGCTTCGCCTGCCACTTGGAAAAACGAGGGGAATTCAGCCTCCCCAACACCCACCCGGTGATGTCCGGTCATGTGAGCTGTGTTGATTGCCACGACGTCCACAGCGGCAACTCCATCAGAGGCACCGGCGCATCCATGGAAACCATGAATGACACGTGCGTAAAATGCCACACCGCCCAGAAGGGACCGTTTGTCTTCGAGCATGGCGCGATGCGCGAAGGCTGCGTGGCCTGCCACAGCCCCCACGGCTCGGTTAACCAAAAGATGCTCGTCTCACGCGATGCCAACCTCTGTCTCCGCTGCCATCTCGAGACACAGATCCTCCCGGGCCAGATCAACGTCAACGCGATCAATCATGCCGGCACAAGCCACAACAGCCGTTTGATGTCGGGCACCTGCTGGACCGCCGGCTGCCACGAGGCGATCCACGGTTCGAACGTAAACAACCACTTCCGCCAATAACCCCGAACTTCGATCAACATGCAGACGACATCTTCCAAGTTGTTTCACGCAGCAGGGTTGCTTACGGCGGCCTCGCTTACACTGGTATCGGCCCCTCTTTTTGCAGCGGCCAATTCCGATGCATTCCCGACCTTTGACAGTTACATCAAGATCACCGGACAGGCCGCCTCCATCAAGGGCGACAGTTCGGCGTTTCAAGCCCACACCGGGGTCTCGGAGTTTCAGGATGGTGCCGGCATAGAAGACGCCCGCTACATCCATGATCTTAGCAAGACCACCACATTGACCATTGACGGACACGCGCTCAGCGGGACCGAGGACTACCTCCTTCATCTCAATCTGATCAAGTCCGAGGTCGGCTCCGTCGACGTCGGCTACAAGAGCTTTCGCACATTCTACGACGGGGTCGGCGGATTCTTCCCTCACAGCCCCTGGACCCCCGTGGACAAGGTGACCAACAAGGATGGCAAGGCAGCCTATCCGGGCATCAATCAGAACATGTTTATAGACCGCGGAGAGTTCTGGGCCGAGGTGAAGATCGGGCTTCCCGACCAACCGGAGTTCAAGCTCCGCTACACCAACGGCACGCGCAATGGACAAAAGGACTCCACCAGCTGGGGGGATAGCGACAACACCGGCCTGCCCCAAAACAACACCTCCATCCCCGGAGTCACGGTCGCCAACTCGGATCGCAAGACCATTCCCAGCTACCTTGATATCAACGAACGCCACGAAATCCTGGAAGGTTCGGTGAAACACACGGTGGGCAACACCACCGGCGAGGTAACCGTGTTGGGCGACTGGACCAGTAAAAACAACGGCCGCTTCGAAGACCGTTACCCTGGCGAGGTCAAGCCGGTGACCGGAGCGGTTTCAGGTGACTGGACAACCTATAGCAACGAGACGCAGCTCACAAACTATGACATTCAGGACACTACCACCACAGGGGTCAACGGCACGACGGTGACCACCCTCGGCCCCAAGCTGACCATGCGTCTGGGCGCCGGTTACCAGGATGTTTCCAGCGCGTTTGGAGGGAGCAGGACGCAGATTGCCTATTCTCCGGTCACCGGGAACGGCCTTCGCCAGTGGACGACCGAACCCGTCCAAAATCTGAATGGCCAAAGCGATTCCAACATTCGCACCGGCAAGATAGCTTTTGATTACAAACTCACCGAAAACTTCACCGTGAGCATTGGAACCCGTGGCGATGACACGAATTCGGGAAGCAACGGCACGTATCAAGTCGTGTCCAATTCCGCGACCCCCGGGCACAGCACATTCACCAATGTCACAACGGCCGACAAGGTGGAGTCATCCTTCCTTGAAGAACAGTCCATTACCCCGGTGATCGACCTTCGCTACACCGGGTTTAGAAATCTGACGCTCTACTCTGACGTCAACCACAGGTCCGGCACGGGCACGGAGAACGTCACACCGGCCTATACCACTTCGAACAGCGTGTTCAACGGCTTCACCAACACCACGACAGTGACTCCGGTGGCGGTTCCGTCCGTCACCGTCTATCATAATGCCATCAGCGAGAACAACACCGACTACAAGATCGGGTGCAACTGGAGGGTCAGCTCCGCGGTGACCCTTCGGGCCGAGCCGTTTTACAAGGATACCGACTATCACTCGAAAGGTTTCAACCAGACGAATGGCGGTGCGAAGACCCATAATAACTACGAGCTGCAATCCCAGTATTATGGCGCGAAGTTCACCGCGATCGTGAGACCCCTTAACGTATTAACGTTCACCAGCAGTTACACCTATCAGAAAGGCAAGATGCAGGTGACCGGTAATCTTGTCGCTCCGGTTGTGCAGCCCGAAAACGACTCAATGGACTCGACCACCCATATCATTGGCGAGACCATCGACTGGAATCCGATCGAGCAGTTTTACATGCAGGGCAACGTCAACGTGGTCCTCAACCAGATCAAAACCATTACCATCAACCCGGGACTCTACGATACTACGGGAGCCGGCACCAATGTCATGCCCGGAGACTACATCGTCCCTACTTCTCAGAACGACTATCTGACTTTCAGCGTTCTTGCCGGGGCTGTGCTCACGAAAAAGGACGACCTGCAGGTGCAATTCATCGCCTATCGCGCGACGAATTCCACCAACCATCTCGCTGCCTACACCGAACCCTACGGATCCAGCGGTTATGAAAACAGCGTGACCATCGGACTCATCCACAAGTTCTCCGCCAAGATGCTGGGCCAGGCCAAGGTCGGCTACTTCAACAGCCATAATCAGACCACTGGCGGCAACACCGACTTCGAGGGGCCGCTGGCCTACGTTTCACTCACCTGCGGACTCTGATTCCCGGATTGGCTTCGATTGCCAATTGATCGCGCCGGTATCTTTCATGGTGCCGGCGCTTTTTTGGGCCGGACAACTCCAAGTCACGCACGAACCGTAGCCAATCCCTCGATTGTTCACACGGGAATCCGAATGAAAACACCGCCGGCTTGCGCCGTCCGCTCCGGCAATCCATGTTTTCCCATTCACCCATGCCCGACCTGACTGACCGCACCTGGCTTTGGTTCGCCACCGCGTTTTACCTCGCGGGCTTTGTGCTGGGCACGATCGCCCTGCTCCGTGAACGACGCCAATCCATGGCCGTCACCTACGCCATCGTTCTGGCCGGTTTCGTCATCCAGACCTTCGGCCTCTACCAACGAGGCCTCGCCGTCAAAGGCTGTCCGCTCGGCAACACCTTCGAGATTTTCCAATTCACCGCGTGGTCGGCCATCGCCCTCTACCTCGTCATCGGACCCACCTTCCGCCTGAGCCTGCTCGGCTACTTCACGTCGATGCTGTCGGCTGCGCTCACCGCCGTCTCACTCGCGATTCCGGCGTGGGATGCCACCCGTCGCGTCGGCATCTTCGGCGGCAATCCGTGGATCGAGTTCCACGCCGCGCTCGCCCTCTTCAGCTACGGCGTGTTCGCCCTCCTCGCGCTCACCTCGATCATGTATCTGCTCCAGGTGTTCAGCCTTAAAAAACACCGTCTCCACGGCCTCTTCGCCTTCCTCCCGTCGATCCGCGACCTCGACCACATCAACCTCCGTCTGCTCGTCGCCGGCGTGTTGATCCTTACGGCCTCCATCGCGGTCGGCTCCGTTTATTGGTTGCAGGACATCGACAAGGTCAACCTCGCCAAAATCGTCACCACCGTGGCGGTATGGGCGGCCTACGCTCTCGTGCTCAGCCTGCGTTTAAAGGCCGTGCTCATCTCCAAACGTCTCGCCTGGACGTGCGTGGTGCTCTTCGCCGCCGCCTTGCTTTCCCTGAAACCCGTCAATTCCAGCCGCCCGCCCCTCCCCGACGCGCCTGTCTCGACCTCGTTGCGATGAGCGATCCGGCCATCACGTTTTTTCTGATCGGCGCCAGCCATGACACCGCGCCGCTGGAGGTGCGCGAACGCCTCGCGCTCACCGCCGACAAAGTCGAATCGTTTCACGCCGCGCTTTCCGCCCTCCCCGGCCTGCGCGAGATCGCCCTGCTCAACACCTGCAATCGCGTCGAATTTTACGGAGTCGCCGAGACCCCCGACGCCCTCACCCGCCTGCAGGAAACCTTCTGCACCTTCCAGGGACTGACGACCGACGCCTTCGCATCCGCCTCCCGTCAGGCCCACGGCCGCGCCGCCATCGAACACCTCCTCTCCGTCGCCTGCGGCATCGAGTCCCAGATGCTCGGCGAAACCGAAATCCTCGGCCAGGTAAAGGACGCCTATGCCGAGGCGCTCACCCGCCGCACCGCCGGCCCCGTGCTCAACCGCGTTTTCCAAAAAACTTTTCAATACGCCAAGCACGTCCGCAGCCACACGGCCATCAACGAAGGCCAGATCAGCATCGCCAACGTCGCCGTCGACCTCGCCTTGAAGATTTTCGGCGATCTCTCCTCGACCCGCATCCTGTTGCTCGGGGCCGGCGACATCGGTGAAAAAACCGCCAAGGCCTTCCAAAGCCGCGGCGCCGCCTCGCTCACTGTCGCCAGCCGCACGCTCGGCCGCGCGATGGAGCTCGCCACTTCATTCGGGGCGACCGCGCTGCCATGGGAACATGTCACCGCGCAGCTCGGCGATTATTCCGTGGTCGTCGGCTCCACCGCCGCGCCCGACACCGTCGTGTCCACCGCCGACGTGGTCGCCGCCATGAAAAAACGCCCGGCCGACCCGCTTTTTTTCATCGATCTCGCGCTGCCCCGCGACATCGACGCGGCGGTGGCGAAACTGGACAACGTCTTCCTCTACAACCTCGACGACCTCGCGAAGATCGCGAAGGAAAACCTCGCCGCCCGCACCGCGCAGGTCGGACGCGCCCGCATCATCGTGGGCGACAAAGCCGAGACCATCTGGAAACAAATCGAAGCGCAGGCCGGCGGCGGTTTTTAAGTCCAAACGTGGAAGTGAAAAACTGACCTGAATCACCGGATTGCACCGACGCGCCGGTTGCTGATTCTCAAAACGGGCTTCGTCCTGTTTTTGTGCGCTGCTTCTACCATCCCGATTATTTCTTTCCCCTGCCTTCGGACCACCCGTTTCCGATGGACAAGTTCTGGCGGGCCGAGGCGATGATTCGCGGCGCCGCCCCGTCCGGCCTGTCTATTCTGCCGGTCGGGCCGGCGTCTGAAGAGGATCTCCTGCGCGTGCACACGGCGGACTATCTACAGAAAATCCGCACCGGCATGCTCGACCATATCGAAGCCCTGAAGCTCGGCCTGCCGGCTTGCGAAGCGTTGCTTACCCGCTCCCGCATGGAAGTCGCGGGCACGATCGCGGCCGCCTGCGCCGCGCTCGACGACGGTCTTTCGTGCAATCTCGCCGGCGGCACGCACCACGCCTTTGCCGACCGTGGCCAGGGTTACTGCGTGCTCAACGATGTCGCCGTCGCGATACGCCGGCTGCACGCCACCCGGCCCGGTCTGCGCGTCGCCGTGATCGATACCGACGCGCATCAAGGCAACGGCACGCACGCCATCTTCGCCGGCGATCCCCGCGTGTTCACTTACTCGATCCACGTGGGCAAAAATTATCCGGCCGTCAAAACAGCCGGGGTGCTCGATGTGGAACTCCCGCGCTACGTCACGGGCCGGGACTACCTTGAACAACTGGAATCCACGCTTTCGTCCGCCCTGGACGAGTTTCCGGCGGACCTTTGCTTCTGGATCGCGGGAGCCGATCCGCACGTGGACGACCGCTTCGGCCAGATGAAGCTCACGGACGCCGACATGGAAGCACGCGACCGGCACGTGCTGGAGCAGGTGCGCTCACGCGGGCTGCCGACGGCGATTCTCTACGGCGGCGGTTACAATCGGGACCGCGAACACACGGCGCGATTGCACGCCCGCACGGTGTTGCTCGCCTCCTCTTGCGCCCGGTCTCAGACGTAGAGGTAAACGTAGATGGCGAAGGCGATGGCGATGACACCGGCGCCCGCGGCGAGTGACCAGAGCAGGTTGCGCTGTTTTGCCGCCATCGCGAAGGTCGCGATGATCACGCCCATCTGGGCGGCAAGCATGCCGAAGAAGAAACGCTGGCTCCGGTTGTGATGACGCTCGGCGGAGACGTTGCTCTTGCGAACCTGAAGTTCGTAGAGAGTGGCCACCACCTGATTGAGGCGCGCCTCGGCATCGTAACGGGTGCTGTTGTAACGCAGGCGGGCTCCGGTGAAGCTGCGGCTCAGGGCGATGACCGGCGCGTAGGGCTGGATGCTTTTTTGCCGGGCGAGTTCCTTTTCCATCGCGTCGATAGCCTGACCGACCGGAGAGGTCGCGGCATCAACGGCCAGCGCATAATCTTCCGCAGCCTGCAGCGCACGGGCCAGCGTTTCGTTGGGAATGGGCGCGAGCAGTGCGAGAACTTCCGAATCGGGTTTGGCATCGCGAAGGGCGTCGAGCGCGGCCTTCACCCGGGAATCCACGGCGGGAGCAGGGGATGTTCGCGGAAGCGCACCTGTTTGCAATGAGACGAGCGCCTGCCGGCCGGCGGGGGAATCCATCACCTGGCGCATGGGCGCGGACATCTCCTCGGGATTTGTGAGCGGAGGCAGAAGAAAATTCTTCAGCGCATCGGCGTCGAGGGGATGCACTTCGGTGGTGCTCTCAACCATGTCGAGGGTGTTGTGCTGGAGGGCACTGCGGAGCTTTTTGGCCTGAAAGAAACTCCACTGGTCGCCCGCCTTGGATTGCTGCTGGGCGGCGAGCGAGCGGTCGTATTGCGCACGGGTCATCTCACTGGAGGCGAGACCGGCGAGCATGGTGGCGATCACCGTCATGATGACGGGCGTGGCGGCGAAGAGTTTGCCCCACTTGTTGTCAGGGATGTCGGCCTTGAGGGCGTCAGGAATGGTGGTTTTCAAAGGGAATAAATTTCGATCGAGCCAATCCGACGGGCTTAAAGTTGCCAGTGGAAAACAGAAGGCGGATTTGCCGGATGCGGCATCAACCTTCGAATTCCCCCACGGAAAGGCTCCGTCCATTATCCTCGGGGCCGAGCTGCAGGATAAAAGGCGCGGCGACCTTGGCCCAGGCTTCGGCCTTCGGATAACTGGCGGCACCGTCGGCCCAAGCCTGGCGGAGCATGTCGGTGTCGATCACGCCGGGGTTGAGCGGGACCGCCGCCATGCCGGAGGGCAGCTCCTCGGCCAGCGCCTTGGTGAGTCCTTCGATGGCCCACTTGCTCGCACAATACGGGGCGACCTCGGGGGAAACACCGCGACCCCAGCCCGACGAGAGATTCACGATCACGCCTTTCTTCGCCGCGACCATCGAGGGAACGAACTCGTGGATGACGTTGGCGACGCCGGTGATGTTGATGTTCACGAGCGATGCAAACTCCTCGACCGGCACTTTCCACAGCGGCGCGGGCGTGTTCATGACCGCGGCGTTGTTGATGAGAATATCGGGAGCCTCGCCAAAACCCAGCGTCTTGGCGGCCCAGATGCTCACCTTGGTGGAATTGGAAACGTCGACGACTTCGAAGCTGTGGGGCGCACCGTATTGAAAGCGCAAGTCGATGATACCCGAACCACGTCCGCAACCGGCGACCGTGTGACCGAGCCGGATAAACTCCTCAGCCAGCGCGCGGCCCAGCCCGCGAGTGACCCCGGTGATGACGATTTTCTTGCCCATGCGCAGAACTTGGCACCGCCCAAGGACGCTAATCGACGCTAAACTTTCCGCGCCGTCGCGGGACTAGCGGCTTTGAAGACGGAATTTGTTCAAACCCGCCTTGCGGCAGGCATCCATGACGAAGGTGAGTTTCTTGAGCTCGGTGGTCTCGTCGGCACGAATGAGCACGGGAACCGTCTTGTCGATCCGTCCCTGATTTTGAAGCACGGTTTCGAGCTGCGCATCGGTGACCGGCGTGTCGTTGAAAAAGAAAGCCCCCTTGTTATCGATCGCGATCTTCACGGTCTGGGCCATGTCGTTTTTACCGGCGGTCTCGACCTTGGGGAGCGTGAGATTGAGCGTCGCGGCGGTGCGAAACTGCATCGTGACGAACGCAAAAAATACGATCATCACGAGCACGTCGATGAGCGGCACGAGATTGAGCTCGGGACGCTTGCGACGACGTTGGTAGAGTCCGCTCATGGAGTCTTATTTCGCGGAGCTGCGGGCGAGGATTCGTTCCAGCAACACGTCGAGTTGGGCGGCGAATTTTTCGACACGGCGCTGGAGGATTCCACCACCGACGAGCGCAGGCACGGCAATGATCAGGCCAAGCACGGTCGCCGAAAGCGCGAGTGAAACCCCGCTGGTAAACTTCGCGGGATCAGGCAGGCCGTTGTCGCCGGTGACGCTGGAGAAAACGCGGATGAGCGACCACACGGTGCCGGTGAGACCGATGAGCGGCGCGCCGGCGTAGATCACGTCGAGATAGGGAATGCCGCGTTCCATGCGCACGATTTCGAGGCGGGCGAAGGCTTTGACGGCGTCCGGATCGCTGGGATGTTGCTCAGCAAAGGTGACGATACGGGAGAGCGTCGAGTATTGCCCGCCCGAGATGGGTTTGCCCGCCACAATGGCGTCGACGAGGTCGTCGGGCAGGATCGCCGACTTGCGCAGCGCGTAGGCACGCTCGACGAGGATGAAGACCAGCGCGATCGAACAGATCGCGAGCGGGTAAATCAGAATGTCGGCGCCTTTGAAGATATCGATGGCTGCGAGAAACATGGAGAATGGTGGTGGTGCTATGACGCCGGCGGCCGGCGATTGTTCACAAAAAACCGGCAGGCCCCAAAAAGACCTGCCGGTGAGTGTTTAGCAATTTTTAAGCCGCCATATACGGTAACGCGGCGGCCGTCTTCCTCACGTTGGGCAGACCGTCGATGAGTTCACCGATGGCGTCCCAGCGGCCATTGACGAGAGCGTCGCGGGCGGTTTCGCGCTGGGCGATTTTGACGGACTGGCCGGCGAAGCGGGCTTCCAGCTTTACGAGGTCGATGGTGACCTCGGTCTGCGGATCCTTCTCCACGGCGGCGGCGATCTTGGCGATGTCTTCGCGGCTGGCGGTCACGCAAGGCATGCCGAGCGTGGTGCTGTTGCCGAAGAAGATCTCGGCAAAGTTTTCAGCGATGACGGCCTTGAAGCCGGCTTTGGAGATGGCCTGCGGTGCGTGTTCGCGGGAGGAACCGCAGCCGAAGTTGGCGCCGGAGAGGAGGATCGTCGCGCCCTTGTGCTCGGGCTTGTCGATCGGATGCTCGATCTTGTTGCCCTGAGGATCGTGGCGGACGTCGAAGAACAGGAATTCGCCGAGACCGTCGAAAGTGACGCACTTCATGAAGCGCGCAGGGATGATACGGTCGGTGTCGATGTCGTTGCCGGGGACGTTGACCGCGCGGCCGGTGACGGAGGTGATTTTTGCGAGAGCCATTTTAGTAGGATGTTTGGCGGTTTAGTTGTTCGCGACGTGGAAGACCTCGCGGGCGTCGGAGACCGTGCCGGTGACGGCGGCGGCGGCGACCATGACGGGGCTCATCAGGATCGTGCGACCCGTGATGGAACCTTGGCGGCCCTTGAAGTTACGGTTGGAAGACGAGGCGCAGAGCTGGTCGCCGATGAGCTTGTCGGGATTCATCGCGAGGCACATGGAGCAGCCGGCGGCGCGCCACTCGAAACCGGCTTCGGCAAGGACCTTGTCGATGCCTTCCTTTTCGCACTGGAGCGCGACGATTTGCGAACCGGGGACGGCGATGGCCTTCACGCCGGCGGCGACCTTGCGGCCCTTGATGTATTTGGCGACCTCACGGAAGTCGGAAAGGCGGCCGTTGGTGCAGGAACCGAGGAAGGCGACGTTGATCTTGGTGCCCTTGATCGGCTTGCCGGCGGGGAGCTTCATGTATTCGAGCGCCTCGATGATGCCGGCCTTTTCGTCGGCCGACGTGGCGGTCTCCGGGCTGGGAACGTTCTCGTTGATCGAGATGCCTTGGCCGGGATTGATTCCCCATGTGACAGACGGAGCGATGTCGGCGGCGTCGATCTTCATGACGTCGTCGTAGGCCGCACCGGGATCGGAAGCATAGGACTTCCAACGCGCGACGGCAGCATCCCAGTCCGTGCCTTTCGGCGAGTAGGGACGGCCTTTGAGATAGGCGAAGGTGGTCTCGTCAGGGTTGACGTAGCCGACGCGCGCGCCGCCCTCGATGGACATGTTACACACGGTCATACGCTCTTCCATGGTGAAGGCGTCGAAGGTGGAGCCCGCGTATTCATAGGCGAAGCCCGTGCCGCCGTTCACGCCGGTGAGGCGGATGATGTGGAGAATGACGTCCTTGGCGTAAACGCCGGGACGCAGCTTTCCGTTGACCTCGATGCGACGGACCTTGAGGGCGCCGAGGGCCATGGTTTGCGTGGCGAGCACGTCGCGCACCTGGCTCGTGCCGATGCCGAACGCGATCGCGCCGAACGCGCCGTGCGTGGACGTATGCGAATCGCCGCAGGCGATGGTCGTGCCAGGCTGGGTGATGCCCTGCTCGGGCCCGACGATGTGCACGATGCCCTGCTTGCCGGAAGAACGGTCGAAAAAGGTGACTCCGAACTCCGCGCAGTTCTTGCGGATTTCATCCATCATGGCCTGAGCCAGACTGTCCGCGTAAGGCTCGACCAATTCGTTGGTGGGGATGATATGGTCGACGGTCGCAAACGTGCGGTGCGGGAAAGCGACCTTGAGGCCGAGATCGCGCAACATGCCGAAGGCCTGAGGACTGGTGACCTCGTGGATGAGGTGCGTGCCGATGAGCAGCTGCGTCTGGCCGTTGGCCAGCGTGCGGACGGTGTGGGCGTCCCAGACTTTTTGAAAGAGTGATTTAGCCATGATGGGGAGGGTTTAGAGTGCGGCGGAAACATCGCGTTCGTCAACTGATGAGGCGCATATCCTACCAGAGAGTTGCATGACTCGGAAATACTTGTTTAGTCATCTGTGATGCCTCGTGAGTATCAATTTAACTACGATCTGCGGCACCTCGTTTATTTCCGCGAGGTCGCCCGCCACCTGCATTTCCGAAAGGCCGCTGAGTCGCTTATAATCGCTCAACCCGCTCTCAGCCGGCAAATAGCCCAATTGGAGGCGGCTCTCGGCATCGAATTGTTCATACGCTCACGCCGCAAAGTGGAACTGACCCCGGCAGGCAAGGCCCTGCTAGAGCGCATCGAGCCTGTCCTTCGAACCCTCAACACATTGCCGGGCGAGCTGCGGGCGCTGGCCGGCGGTGAAGTCGGACACCTCAAGGTCGCGTTCACCGGTCTGGCCATGGCAACGGTGTTGCCGGGCATCCTGCGCGAATTTCACCGAAAGTTTCCCGGCATCCGCCTGGAACTGGGTGAATCTCCCACCGCCGTGCAACTCGGCGCCTTGCAATCGGGCGAGCTGGCCTGCGGCTTTTTTCATCCGGACGCATCCACGCCGGGACTGAAGACCCGACTGCTGTTGCGCGAAAAGAACGGCGTGCTGCTTCCGGCCGACCACCCCCTCGCCTCGCAACCGGTGCTCAAATTACGCGAGCTGGCTTCGACTCCCTTCGTGCTTTTTCCACGGACGCACAATCCCGGTTTTTACGACCGGGTATTGGCGGCGTTTTCCCGCGTGGGTGTCACCCCGCGTATCGCCGAAGAAGTGTGGCCGCGGGCCAACGGCGTGGGCTTTGTGCGCGCCGGCATCGGCGCGACGTTCATGTGCCCGTCTGAAGCACGCCAACTGCCTCCGGAAGTTGTCTTCCGCCCGCTCGAAGGCCCCGCGCCCGAAAGTCGCCTGGTGTTGGGCTGGCGGGCCGGATCCAAAACAGAACCCGCGCTGGCGGCGTTTTTGTCCGTTGCGGCCGGCCTGCCGGAAAACGCCGCCGGCTCCACGACAGACGGGAGTTGATCGGATTTATTTAAGACTGTCGGCCAGCTCCGTCATTTCGTGGTCCAGCTGGCTGTCAAAGTCGGGTTTCAACGCCAACCTCGCCTGGGCAAGCGCACGCTTGGCATCGCCCGGATGCTGTTGGGACGCCAGCGCGCGCACAAAAGGCCTCACCACCCTGTCATAAAAATCCACCCCCGCCCCGCCGCCGTATTGAAGCAACACGTGGTTGTAGACGCTCAATTGCTGCGGCAGCGGCGTGTTTTCAAGCACCCGAGAAACCATCTCGGCCGCCTGGTCTACCGCGAGATCGGTGCGCGTCCCGAGATTTTTCCGCGCAAGCGAGCGCTCTTCGAAATCCGCCGCGCTGGTTTCTCCGCGGGCACGCATGCTGGCGGCAAGCGAACGCACGAAAAAGGCGTTCAAGTCCGGATAACGTTGGAAGGCGAGCGACGCTTCGCGCAGAAGAGCTTCGCGCGCGCGGAAATCGACACCGGCCGAGGCCGCCATCAGCGTCTCCCATGCCTCAAGATTGCGCCGCTCGTAATTGACCGCCTTGCGGGCGGCGGAGGCCGCCTCCGTCTTCTTTCCTATCTGAAGATAAAGCCGCGCAAACAACTCATACTGGCAGGACTGCTGATAAGGCGGAAGTTTGCGAAAACCCTCCGATAAAAACTGCAGATCATGATCGGAAAGATCCGTCCATGTCTGCGGATCAATCGCCACGCCCGTCACGAAACGCTGATCCGCGTAACGTCCGGCATCGAGCATCCACCGTTGGCCGCTGCCGAGATAACCAAACCACGCATGGCGCCCGTCCTGCCCTTCACCCCGGAAAAAAAGAGTGGGCACTCCCCTCGCCTTGCCCGTCTCCGTGGCGAAATACGCCTGGTCCACGCAGATGCCTCCTTCCTTGTAAATGCGGGCCAACTCGTAGCTGTCGCCCGGCCAGACGTATTGCTGCGCATCCAAACGGTCGTTTCGGTAACGAATCAAATCATAGTTTTTTGGCAGCTGGGCCAAAGTGAACTTAAGGGTCTTTTGCACCCACACGAGCTCCGGAAACGGAGCCGCCAGATCGACCGCGAACTTGAGTTCGGATGCCGGCAGGGTCGCGAGTTTCTGAAGGGTCATGCCGTGTTGATCGGCATCGGCCAGAAAATTAAAGGCATCCAGCGGGCGCGGCAACAGACGGGGCAACGCCTGCGTCGTCACCTGCCGGTGCGGCCAGCTTGGCGGCGGCGGCGAATCATAGACCAGCGCGATGGCCAGCGCGAGTTGGGCATAAGTTGAAAACTTCGCCCGATCGGCGTCGTGCAACTGCTGCAGAATCGCCAGCACCTGCGGCAGATAATCCAACGAGGAACGTTGATTGAAAAAAGACGCGGAGAACGACCGGTTTCCAAGCAACCATGCGGTCACCTCCGGCGACAGCAGACGGGACAACGCCTCATCGGGCAATGACTGCAGCGCACTCATGCTGACCGAGGGGTTTAAGACCGGAGTTCCTTTGGCGGCTTCAAGCCAGTCATGCCCCGTTCGTGACTGCGAGTGGCCGAGCATCTCGGCCCACGCGGCCACATAATACCAGGACTCCGCCACATCCATATGCCCGCGCTCAAAAGCATTGATCGCCCCGGCATATAGTCCGGCGGAAAGCGGCTCCCAACCCTTGTCCGGCACCGCCGTCAGGAGCGCCTGTATCCGCTCAGGAGTGGGCGGCCGGGCAAACCACTCGTCGGGAAATTTCAAAATCTCCGCCTTCAGCGGGGCGGCCATTCCAGCCAGCAACACAACAAGAGCTAAAATGAATCGGGGCACGAGAAACAGAGTGCCCCAAGATTCCCCACCGCAAAGGGAATGACAAACAACAAAACGCCCCGCGGCCTTGCGGACCGCGGGGCGTTGATGGCAATAAAACCCGGAACGAGTTTAGGAGGCGACGCCGGTGTCGGCGGCGGGTTGGGCCGGATCCTTTTGCTTGAACTCAAGCTTGTCACCGTTGCGGATGACCAACACGGACTCGCCATCCTTCACGTCGCCGCGCAGGAGGGCTTCGGCCAGCGGATCCTCGAGGTAGTGCTCGACGGCCCGGCGCAACGGACGTGCGCCGTATTTTTCGTCGTAGCCTTTGTCGATGAGGAGTTCCTTGGACTCGGGGGAGAATTCCAGGGAAATCTTCCGCTCCACGAGGCGCTTGGCGAACTTCACCAGCTCGATCTCAACGATCTTGATAAGGTCGGTCTTGTCCAGAGGACGGAAGAAGACGATGTCCGAGATACGGTTGAGGAACTCGGGCTTGAAGACACGCTTGGCTTCTTCGAGCACCTTCTCGCGCATCTTTTCGCCATCACTGAAGTTGGACGCGGCGGCGGCGAACCCCATCGAGGTCTGGCGCTGCAAGAGAGCGGCGCCGACGTTCGAGGTCATGATGATGATCGTGTTTCTGAAATCGACCACGCGACCGAGCGAGTCGGTCAGGCGGCCGTCCTCAAGAATCTGCAGGAGGAGCTGGAGCACATCCGGGTGCGCCTTCTCGATTTCGTCGAAGAGCACGACCGCGTAAGGCTTGCGACGGACGGCCTCGGTGAGCTGGCCACCTTCTTCATAGCCGACGTATCCGGGAGGCGAACCGACCAGGCGGGACATGGCGAACTTCTCCATGTATTCGCTCATGTCGATCTGGATGAGCGCGTCCTGGTTACCGAACATCTGCATGGCGAGCTGTTTGGCGGTCTCGGTCTTTCCGACACCGGTGGGACCGACAAACATGAACGAGCCGATCGGGCGGCGCGGGTCCTTGAGATCGGCGCGCGAGCGACGGAGGGCGCGGGCGATCGCGCTGGCGGCGAGCTCCTGGCCGACGACGGACTTTTGAATTTCCAGTTCGAGACCAAGAAGCTTTTCGCTCTCCTTCTTTTCCATGCGGGAGAGCGGAATGCCAGTCCAGTCGGCGACGACCTGCAAAATGAGATCCTCGTCGATCGGAATGCGTTTTTCCTCGCGGGTCTTTTTCCACTGTTCGGTGACCTGCTCCTGCTTGAGGCGGAGCTGTTTTTCCGTGTCACGGAACTTGGCGGCCTCTTCGAAGTGTTGCTTGGCGATGGCCTCTTCCTTTTGCGCACACACGGTCTCGATTTCCTTGGTGAGGTCTTCGATTTCGGGCGGGCGGTTGAGGGAGGCGATACGGGCGCGCGAACCAGCCTCGTCCATCACGTCGATGGCTTTGTCGGGCAGGAAGCGGCCGGTGATGTAGCGGTCGGAGAGCTTGGCTGACATTTCAAGGGCCTTGTCAGAGAAGAGCGCCTTGTGATGATCCTCATACTTGCTGCGGATGCCCTTGAGGATGGTGATGGTGTCCTCGACGGAGGGCGGCTCGACCTTCACGGCCTGGAAGCGACGATCAAGGGCGGAGTCTTTCTCGATATACTTGCGGTATTCGTTGAGGGTGGTCGCGCCGATGCACTGGAGTTCGCCACGAGACAGCGCGGGCTTGAAGATATTGGACGCGTCCATGGCGCCTTCGGCGGCGCCGGCACCGACGATGGTGTGCATCTCATCAATGAAGATGATGACGTTCTTGGCGCGCTTGATCTCGTCCATCACCGCCTTGATGCGTTCCTCGAACTGGCCGCGGTATTTGGTGCCGGCGACCATGAGGGCGAGGTCGAGGGTGATGACCTTCTTGTCCAAGAGAATCTCGGGAACGATGCCGCTGGCGATCTCTTGCGCGAGACCTTCAACGATGGCGGTCTTGCCGACACCGGCTTCGCCGATGAGGACGGGGTTGTTTTTGGTGCGGCGGCAGAGAATCTGCACGACGCGACGGATCTCGTTTTTGCGACCGACGACGGGATCGAGTTCGCCTTTGCGGGCGAGCTCGGTGAGATCGCGGCCAAAGGCCTTGAGCGCGGGCGTCTTGACGTCCTTCTTGCCGCCCTCGTCGCCGGCGGAAGCGCCGCCACTGCGCTGAGGCGTGCCGGAAGAAGCTTCTTCACCGCCGCCGCCTTCGCCACCGGAAAACTGCGGATCGAGTTCACGGAGGATTTCGTTGCGCGTGCGTTCGATGTCGATGTCGAGAGACTTGAGGACGCGGGCGGCCACGCCTTCGCCTTCGCGGAGGAGGCCGAGAAGAATGTGTTCGGTGCCGACGTAAGAATGATTGAGCGCCTTGGCCTCCTTGCCAGCGAGAGCGAGGACCTTTTTCACGCGGGGGGTGTAGGGAATGCTGCCCTGCGTCTTGGTTTCCTGACCGGTGCCAACCTGTTTTTCAACGGCATTGCGCACGGTCTCAAGGTCGAGGCCCATCTTCTGGAGAACGCTCACGGCGACGCCCTGCCCGAGCTTGATCAAGCCAAGGAGAATATGCTCGGTGCCGACGTAGTTGTGATGAAAACGGTCGGCTTCCTTGCGGGCCAGCGCGAGCACCTGCTGCGCGCGAGGCGTGAAGTTGTTCATTGGTTCCATAGGTGGCGTGCGTGGGTTGTCGGGTTAGTTCTGTCCGTTGATCGTAAAAGCGGGTTTGGCAAAGGTAGCAAATTCCGTGCGTAGTTTGTTGGCACGAAGCACATCCCTCTGAACTGATTCCAAATCATGCTGAGCCGTGTTCTGGATGTGCCCGGGCTGGGCCTCGATAAAAAGACGGTCTATGACCGTGCGGCTGTCCTCGGGGAAGACGCTGAGATCGATGCCCAGACGGAGGAGAGAAAGGAGATTCATCGCCTCGGTGGAAGTGAGCAGATGGCTGTTTTGCAGGATGCCGTAGGCGCGGCCGATCTTGTCGTAAAGTTTTGGCGCGTCGGTCTCCAGGAGTTTGGCGCGGGCGTTCAACTCGTGCTCGATGATGGATTCGAGCACGCTGCCGAGACGCTTGATGATTTCCTCCTCCGACTCGCCCAGGGTGGTCTGGTTGGAAATCTGGAAAATGCTGCCGCTCGCGTCGGAACCCTCGCCGAAAAGACCGCGCACGACCATGCCGAGTTGATTGACGGCGCGAACCACTTTTTCCATCTGGCCGGAAATGACGAGGGCGGGCAGGTGCATCATCGCGGAAGCACGCATGCCTGTGCCGAGATTGGTCGGGCAGGCGGTCAGGTAGCCGAGCTGGGGGGAGTAAGCGTAGTCGAGCCGTTCTTCGAGTTCGGAATCGAGGGCATTGATGACATTCCAAGCCTTCTTCAACTGGAAGCCGGCGCGCAGCACCTGAATGCGAAGGTGATCCTCCTCGTTGATCATGACGGAGACGGTCTGGTCCTTGTTGATGACCATGCCGGCGCCTTCCTTGGAACCACTCAACTCGCGGGAGATAAGATGGCGTTCGACGAGAATCTGTTTCTGCAGATCAGTCAGTTCGGAAACGGCCGCCTTGACGCTGCGCTTCATGGGTGTGGTGCCGGCAAGTGCCTCACGACAAACCTCCAGCACCTCGGCACGCTGGGCCTCGCGAGACCAGCCCGGAAAGGAACGGCCCGCAAGATTACGGGCAAGACGAATGCGCGTCATGAGCACGATCGGGCACTTGCTGCTCGCGGTATCCGTGAGCTCCGAAGGCGTGGACAGGAGCGAAGCGATCGTCATGGCCTTAACGCGCAGGCTTGGCTTGCTGTTCAAAGGTTTGTTTGAGCTGTTGGATTTCATCGCGGTAACGGGCGGCGTCTTCGAAACGCTCGGTTTTGACCGCCTCGTCCAAATCGGATTCGAGGCCGTTGAGGCGGTCATGGAGAGTTTTGCGTTCAAGGGACTTTTGCGGCACCTTGCCGGTGTGCGCGGTGCCCTTGTGCATATTGTCAAGCATCGGCTCGACGAGGGTCGAAAATGTTTCGTAGCATTGGGGGCATCCGAAGCGCCCGTGCTTCTTGAAGTCATTCTGCGTGAAACCGCATTGCTCGCAACGCGCATCAGATGCCGCGTTCTCGGGATTGAGCGACGCCTTGAGCAAAAGATCCGCGAGCGAAAAACCGCTGGGATCGGTGACCCCCTTGGCTTGGGCGCAAGATTCGCACAGATCGACCTTATGCACCTTATTATTCACGATTTGCGTGAGGTGCACGGTCGCCTGGTTACTGCAGAGATCACATTTAAGCGGACTGGCCATGATATTAAGTTAGCACGTCATCCCAAGAAGTTCGACCCGGAGGATGAAAATTTATGACAGGGGCAAACATTGCGTTCTTCTTGCACCGATCATGCCAAACGACCAACGAGTGGCAAGGCAAGGTATCACCCGCGTAATGCGACAAAACCTTTGAAGATGCCTGCGCCGTCCCGACGCGCCTCCCCTCATGAGTATGCGCGATATTGACACACCTTCATCCTTCCTGGGCTCAAAAATGATAAGCCGCTCCCAAAACTCGAAACGCACCGGTAAAACCGTTTTTTTAAATGCGCAGCTTTTGGACGGAACGCGAATGGCCTTAAGCGTCCATCAGGAAAACTGGCGCAGCAAGGAGACGCTTGTGCGCCATGACAACATCCCTTGCCCATATCCATCAGCCATATTATTAATCTCCAATTATTGGCATGATAACCATATCTGTGTATAGTATCCTAACGGATACGCACTTCACGCCACGGACGAATACCGCAGAAAAAATTCCCTTATAAGAGAACACGGGCAAAAATCGAAACCTTGGCATTCCCTCCTCCATGACCAGACTGCAAAGATAAATGTTCATACATGAACCACGTGAAAGTCTCGCGCTATTTTGTCCGGTTTCCGGCAGACTTTCTTCTTGTGTCCATCGCTCAAGAGAACAGTTTTTAATCATACCCTTCCCTCTTTCCCCCTATGTCTAAAACTACCCTTCGCTCACGCGCCGGCTTCACCCTGATCGAACTTTTGACCGTTATCGCGATCATCGGTATTCTCGCCGCCATCTTGTTTCCCGCCATCGGCGCAGCCAAAAAGGCCGCGCAGAAGGCCAATGACTTGTCCAACATCCGCTCGCTTGGCCAAGCCGCGCTGATTTATTCCAGCGATAACAACGACCGCCTCCCCGACCCCCAAAAAACCAATACCATCACGGGCGGCAGCAAATATCAGACTTGGTTCGGCTTGATGGCCAAGGCGGGCAACCTAAACGATCCCTCCATTGTTTTCTCGAAGCTGGATCCGATGTATCCGGCCGAAATGCCCACCTCGATCATCAGTCCGAGCGATAACACCAAGAATGCCTTGGACGCGAAGTTTTTGGCAACCGCAACGATTCCTTCCTACGAAGTTGTCGGCGGCCTGAAAGCCAGCGATCCATCCACATGCCCCATTGCGTTCACCCGAGGACTGCAGACAAGCGGCAGCTGGGATATTAATTCGGGCACCTACGGTTCGGAAGGTGGCATGATCGTTTTTGTCGGCGGCAACGTTAACCAATACAAGTCCATCGGCAGCCCCGCCCTCCTGATCCAGACCAACGGCAACACCACCTTGAACATCACCCAGGCGGTTCCTTACGTCAACGGAGGCAATCAACGCATTTATGGTCCCGGCAGCGTCAATGGCGGCTCCACCGTGGGTTCCACCGGAGGCACCGCTTCGACTCCAGCCGGCTCAGCAAGCGGCTCCACCAACTAAGTTGGCCCTCTCCATCAGGTCATATCCTGTCAGCCCAGCCGGTAACCCGGCTGGGCTTTTTGTTTTTAAAGACACATCCCCCTCCAAAGAAAATCTTTCCGTCCGGAAGGTTGTTCCCTTTGTTCTAATAACATGAGCCATCAGGCCACCACTTACATTGTAGGCCATAAAAATCCAGACGCCGACGCCATCTGCTCGGCGATTGCCTATGCCGCATTTAAAGAGGCCAGAGGTTTCACGGGCTATGTAGCCGCCCGTTGTGGAAATTCCAACGCCCGTATCGACACCATTCTGGCGCGTTTCAATCAGCCACTCCCCCTTTATCTCAGCGATGTCACCCCTCGCGTCCGCGACGTCATGGTGACCGATGTCGTGTCCGTCCGCCAAAACGCCACCTGCGCCGAAGCCCTCGAACTCATCGACCGCCACGATGTCCGCGTCCTTCCCGTCGTGACGGACGAACACCGCGTTATCGGCAGCGTGTCTATTTTCCAGCTCGGCGGCTTCTTCGTGCCGCGCATGGACGCCCCCCGTGAGATGCGCAAAGTTTTCAGCAGCCTCGCCCACATCTCCCGCGCACTCAAAGCACGAGTCATCCACGCCGATCATCCCGACCGGTTGGATGAACTGTTTGTGCGCGTAGGCGCAATGGATGTCCGCTCCTTTGGTTCCATTTCCAGCGGCGAAGGCGTTCCCCTCGAAAAAACCATCATCATCGTCGGCGACCGTCGCGATATACAACTGCGTTCGATCGAGCTCGGCGTGCGGGCTCTGGTGGTCACAGGAAACCTGCCTGTGGATGACGACGTCACCACTCTCGCACACTCAAAGGGGGTTTCTCTGATGGTCAGCCCCTATGATTCAGCCACGACGGCTTGGGTCATCCGGAGTGCGTCAACGTTGGACCGGCTCATTGATCGCAAATTTGCGTCCATAGGCTCCGAAATCCGCCTCTCGGACGTCCGCAAGAAACTCGCCACAACCTCCGCCGCGGCCTTCATGGTCATCAACGACGACGGCATCCTTCAGGGTATTCTTTCGAAAACCGACGTGCTCAAGCCGGTTAAAACACGCCTGGTGCTCGTCGATCACAATGAGATGACCCAGGCCGTCTCCGGCGCCGACCAAGTCACCATCGCCGAGATCATCGACCACCATCGCATCGGTTCGCTTAATACCCAACAGCCGATCCTCTTCATCAACGAACCGGTCGGCTCCACCTGCACGATAGTCGCCGATCTTTTCCGCCGCGAAGGGCTGACGCCTTCGCCCGCCATCGCCGGCATCATGATGAGCGGCATCATCGCCGACACCCTGCATCTCAACAGCCCGACATCCACTGAAAAGGACGCCTGCATCCTCGGTTGGCTGGCCAAGATAGCCCAGATCAACTCGCGCGAACTGGCCGACACCATCTTCAGCTCCGGTTCAGTCATTCTGGCCAACCCTCCCGCCAAGGTCATCCGGACCGACTTTAAAATCTACGAGGAAGAAGGCGTCCGCTTCGCCGTCTCCCAAGTCGAAGAACTCGGCTTCGGCAATTTCTGGCAACATGCACGCGATCTCGCCAAGGCCCTGCATGATCTTCGCACCGAAGAATCCCTCCTGTTCGCCTGTCTGCTGGTCACCGATATCAACACCCAGAACTCGCTTCTCCTCGTGAAAGGTGACGCCGAATTTATCAGTCGCATCAAATATCCCTTCGTCGAAAAGGACGAAATCTTTGACATGCCCGGTGTCGTCAGCCGTAAAAAACAGCTCATCCCCTACATCGGCGGCGTGCTCAAGGAAATGCAGACGGACGGCGTTGTCAGCTCATCGCCCGGCGCCCGCAACAGCTAGCCCAACCTTCACCGGAGGTTGACGAATTGTAGCGTTGCCGCCGACACGCAGGCATCGCATTTTCCGCTTTTATGACCGTTGAGAACAACGCTGCTCCCGCTCCTGCCGCGCCCACCGATTTTATCCGCGACATTGTTGCCGCCGACCTCGCCGCCGGCCGGCACCAGCAGATCGTCACGCGCTTCCCTCCGGAGCCCAACGGGTATCTCCACATCGGCCACGCCAAGTCCATCTGCCTGAATTTCGGCATCGCTCGCGAAAACAACGGCCGTTGCAACCTCCGCTTCGACGATACCAATCCCGCCAAGGAAGACGTCGAATACGTCGACTCCATCACCGCCGATGTGAAATGGCTCATCGCCGGCTGGGCCGACCAATGCCTCGGCTTCAAGCCCAAGGGTTCCCACCCGTCCGAACAGTCTGTCAACGGCCGCCCCGACCACTATCGCGCGCCCGCATCTCCCGGACCGGACAGCGAAGCTTTTTTCGCGAGCGACTACTTTGAGCAGCTTTATGGCTACGCGATCGAGCTGATCAAAAAAGGCAAAGCCTACGTCTGCGACCTGAGCGCCGAGGATACCGACGCCTATCGCGGCTCGCCCGAAAAACCCGGCAAGGACAGCCCGTTCCGCAACCGCTCCGTCGGGGAAAACCTCGATCTGTTCCAGCGCATGCGCGCCGGCGAGTTCCCCAACGGCGCCCGTTCGCTCCGCGCCAAGATCGACATGGCCGCGCCCAACATGTGGCTGCGCGACCCTCTCCTCTATCGTATCCGTCACGTTCCCCATCACCACGCTGGCGACAAATGGTGCATCTACCCGCTCTACGACTACGCGCACTGCCTGAGCGATTACCTCGAAGGCATCACCCACAGCATCTGCACGCTCGAATTCGTCGATCACCGCCCGCTCTACGATTGGGTTCTTGAGAGCCTCGATCTGCCTCGCGCCCTGCCGCACCAGTATGAGTTCTCCAAGCTCATCCCCGGCTACATGATCGTGTCGAAGCGCAAGCTGCTCCAGCTCGTCGCCAGCAACGTCGTCACCGGCTGGGACGACCCGCGCATGCCCACGATCTCCGGACTGCGCCGCCGCGGCATCCCGGCCGCCGCCCTGCGCCGCTTCGTGATCGGCGCAGGCGTCACCAAGTTCGACGCCCTCACCGACATCGCCGTCATGGAACACGTCGTGCGCGAGGATCTCAACGCCCTCGCCGTCCGCCGCCTCGGCGTGCTTCGCCCGATCAAGCTCGTCCTGACAAACATCGCAGAAGGGGAGATAATCGAATGCGCCGCGACCAATAACCCGCAGGACGAAACCCCCACCACTCGCACGGTCGCCCTTACCCGCGAAGTGTTCATCGAAAGCGATGATTTCGCAGAGGTGCCTCCGCCAAAATATTTCCGCCTCAAACCCGGCGGCGAGGTCCGCCTGAAATACGCCGGCATCATCAAACTCGAAGAAATCATCAAGGATGCCTCCGGTGCCGTGACCGAACTGCGCTGCACGTTCGACCGCACCACCCGCCAAGGCGAGCCCGGCTCCGACCGTAAGGTCAAAGGCACAATCCACTGGGTCAGCGCCACGCACAGCATCGCCGCCGAGGTGCGCATTTACGACCGTCTATTCACTGTGCCTGAGCCGGGCTCCGAGGAAGATTTTCTCAAGGTGCTCAACGCGAAGTCCCTGGAAGTCGTCACCGCGCGCCTCGAGTCCTCACTAGCCGATGCAAAGCTGGAAGACCGCTTCCAATTCGAGCGCATTGGTTACTTCGCGCTCGATTCCAAGGACAGCGTCCCGGGCAAGCTCGTCTTCAACCGGACGATCTCGCTCAAGGACAACTGGGCGAAGTAACCGGGAATCAGACCGTCGCCTGAAAGCGGGCGATCCGTGCAAGCACGCGTTCGCGTCCCAGCACGCGAAACAGACTTGTCAGGCTCGGCCCTACATTGGTGCCAGACACCGCCAGCCTGGCGACCGATTGATAATCGCCAAAGCCCAGACCGGTGCGCGCCGCCAACGCCTTGATCGCTTCTTCGATCAACGTGTCATTGGAAAAATCAGCCGTCGCCAGCACCTCGGCCAGCTCCGCGAGCCGCGTTTTCGGATCACCCTTGGATAGCACCTTGGTGCGGACTTTTTCGTCCATCGGATATTCTTCGGTGAAGAAATAAACCGTATAAGCCGCCAATTCTTCCAGCCCCTTGATCTTCGGCTGGCTCAGCAACATGACTTCGCGGAAATAACCCAGATCCGCTTCCAGCGCGGGTGTAGCCTGCTGGCGCTCCAGCTGCACACGCGCCTTCACCACAAAGAGGTCCGCCGGGAGTTCCAGCAGGTAGACCATGTTCATGTGTGCGAGCTTCTTGTCGTCGAAACGCGCGTTGCTCTGGTTGATCCCCGGGAAATCGAAAAGCGCGATGATGTCCGCGAGGGGCATCTTCTCGCGGTCGTCCTTCGGCGACCAGCCTAGCAACGCCAGGAAATTGACAAGCGCCTCCGGCAGGTAGCCGCGCTTCTGGTATTCCTCGATCAACGCTCCTTGGTCGCGCTTCGACATCTTGCCCGGACCATTTTGTTTCAGAATCAGCGGGATGTGCGCAAAGACCGGCGGCTCCACGCCGAAGGCCTTGAACAGCTCGACATGCTTGCTCGTGTTCGAAAGGTGGTCCTCCCCGCGGATGACGTGCGTGATCTTCATCGCGATATCGTCGACCACGTTGACGAAGTGAAACACCGGATTGCCGTCGGAACGGAAGATCACGAAATCCTCGTCCTCAAGGCGCTCCACGCGTCCGCGAATCTTGTCGTCGATCACGGCGGGCGTGTTGGCGACCTTGGTGACGGTTTTCTGGCGATGATCGTCGTAAACCTCGGAGCGCTCGCCGGGCAATTTGAACCAGATGGCACCGTCCTTCTCGTAGGCGCGGCCGGCATCGATCAGTTTTTGCAGGTATTCCTTGTATATGTGGGCGCGCTCGCTCTGGCGATACGGACCGAAATGCCCGCCAACCTTGGGGCCTTCGTCCCATGTCATCCCCAGCCAGGTGAGGCTGTCGTAGATCACGTTGAGAAACTCCTCGCTGTTGCGCGCCTGATCCGTGTCCTCCACGCGCAGCACGAACACTCCGTTCGTGTGACGGGCGTAAAGCCAGTTGAACAACGCCGTGCGGGCACTGCCGATATGAAAGAAACCGGTGGGACTGGGAGCGAAGCGGACGCGGACTTGGGACATAATAGATTGCAACTCTTGCGGCTTGTGACGCGTAGAAAGGGGGAGCAAAAAACAACCCGTGCCACCTGTCAAAGCCTCCGCACTCGCCCCCGCCGACTTCGCCCAGCGCTTCGCCGAGGCAGCCCTGCGTCAGGGCTTCCGAGCCGAACCACTTACCAAAGTGGCCGGAGTGCCTCTTGCGGCCTATACCAAGCGCACCCCCGGCCCTCGCCCACGGCTGTATCTCTCCGCCGGCATTCATGGCGACGAGCCCGCCCCACCGCTGGCGTTGCTGCGCATGATGGAAGCCGGTGTGTTCGACCACCGCGCGACGTGGTTCATCTGCCCTCTGCTCAATCCCGCCGGCTTCATGCGTGGCATCCGTGAAAATGCCGACGGGACCGACCTCAACCGCGATTACAAGGATCTTCGCACCGCCGAAATCACCGCCCATGTGAAATGGCTGCGATGCCAGCCGCCCTTCAACACGACATTCTGCCTCCACGAAGACTGGGAATCGACGGGCTTTTATCTCTACGAACTCAACCCCGAAGGCCTGCCCACCCTTGCCGACACGATGATCGCGGCTGCACGCGACCACGGCCCCATCGAAACCGCCACCGTCATCGATGGCCGCGAAATCGACGAGCCCGGCATCATCCGTCCTGTCGCCGATCCGCTCATGCGCGAGACCTGGCCCGAGGCGATCTACCTGCGCGCCCATCACACCCGCCGCAGCTACACGCTCGAAACCGCTTCAGCGCAGCCCTTGGAACAACGCATCGCAACCCAGGTAGCCGTGGTAACCGCCGCCCTCAACAAAACCACGCGCCCTGCTTGAAATCGCTTTGGCCGCTTACCTCGCAAATCCCGTTAATGCGAAAGCCTCACTTTGGCTGCACAATCTCGCCGTTGTTCACGACCACCTTGTCTCCGGTTGCAAGCGAGTCGGAAGGATTGAGAATAATCCGATCGTCAGCCGAGACACCGCCCATAACTTCGACGGTAGTGCCGTAATCGCGTCCGATGGTTATTTTCCGCATTTGCACGATGCCATCGCCACCAACGATACCGACCTCGGTGCCGCCCGGACGGAAAAGCAATGTGTTCACCGGCAGCGAAAAGGTAGTCCGCTCGATATGCAGGGGGAAGTGCACCGTCGCATAACCACCGGCGAAGAACGCATGGTTGGCGTTCGGAACATCCAATTCCACCGGCAAAGTCCGTGACACCGGGTCGATCGCATCCGCCGTGCGCGCGATGCTGGCCTTTACCGGACTGCCGCGCAACGACGCCAGTTCCACAGTCGCGACGGCCCCTATTTTCACGGCGCCCGCAGCCGTTTCCGGAACGCTTACATGGATGCGCAGCGGATCATCCTGCTGTATATGAAAAAGCTCCGTCGCTGAACCGCCCGACGTGCCACCTGAGGAATTCACCAGATCGCCCACGTTTACGTTTCGCGCGGTGATGGTGCCCTCAAAAGGTGCGACGACTTTTTGAAAATCCTTGAGATGCTGCAGGCGCGAAAGATTGGCCTTGGCTGACGCGAGTGCGGCGACCGCCACGGCATAGGCGCCCGTTTTTTCGTCCGCATCCTGCTGGGCGACGGCGCTCTCTTTCAACAATGACTTCCAGCGATCTGCCGTGAGTTTGGCCAAGGCCAGATTGGCTTCGCTTTGCTGCACGTCCGCCCGGGCTTGCTGAAGCTGTTGATCCTGGTCCGGCGCTTCGATCTCGGCCAGCAGTTCGCCTGCTTTTACGCGGGCCCCGATGTCGACCATCCAGCGTTTGATATAGCCGTCCGTGCGCGCATAGACCGATGTGGTCTGAAAAGGATCAACGCTTCCTGGCAGGACAAGATCGACGGTTGACGGTGCCGCCCGCGGCAGCGTCGTCGCGACTGTCGGCATGGAAAGCTTCGCGGTGGTCTCCGCAACTTCACGACTGGCGGCAGCCCGCCGCCCGACCGTAAAGACGACAAGGGCGACGAACAGGATCAAAGCCAGCCAGACTCCCCATGCGCCCTTTTTAGGCGAAGGAGCCTCCGGCCCCGGCACATCTGATCCCGATTGAACTGGTGCGTGATTGCCCGCTGGTTCCATAAAATAGCTGGGTTAAATTTGAGCCTCCGGCTTCCCAGTGACGGGAATGACCGGCTTGTGTTTCAAAAGACTGAATACGACCGGCACGAAATAGAGCGTCGAGACCGTCGCGATCAGCAATCCACCGATCACCGCGCGCGCCAGCGGCGCGTTTTGCTCACCGCCCTCGCCGAGACCGAACGCCATCGGCACCATGCCCAGGATCATCGCCAACGCGGTCATCAGCACCGGACGCAACCGGCTCACGCCCGCCTGCATGGCGGATTCCAACGCATCGCCGTTCTTGTCGTAAAGCTCCTTGGCGAAGGAAACAACAAGGATGCTGTTCGCCGTCGCCACACCCACGCACATGACCGCGCCCATCAAGGCAGGCACGCTGATCGTGGTCCCCGTGAGGAACAGCATCCAAGCGATGCCGGCGAGTGCGCCCGGCAGCGCCGTGATGATGATGAATGGATCCAGCCACGATTGAAAGTTCACCACGATCAGCAGATAAACGAGCACGATGGCTCCGAGCACGCCGATCCCCAGACCGATGAAGGAATCGTGCATCGTCCGAACCTGTCCCAACATCGAAACGGTCGTGCCGCGCGGTGCCTCTTTTTCGTATTGGGCGACAACTTTCTTCACGTCCCTGGCCACGCCGCCGAGATCGCGTCCCTGTGTCGTCGCATAAATATCAATCGACGGCAGGATGTTGTAATGAGTGACGACGGCAGGCGTGCGGCTGAATTGGATGTTGGCCAGATTCGAAAGCGACTGGGTCATCCCATTCGGGTTACCGCTGCTGCGGATCGGTAGGTTTTCAAGGTCCTGCAGGGTCTGGACATGATACTGCGGCACCTTGGTCATGAGCGAGTAAACCACACTGTTCGCAGGGTTCAGCCAGAAGGTCGGCGTGGTCTGACCGCTACCCGAGAGGCTGATAAGCACGCTGCTGGCGGCATCCATTTGCGTGACCCCGAGCATAGCGCCCTTGCTCCTGTCAAAATTGATGTCGAGTCGAGGCAGATCAAAGGCCTGCTGAATGTGCACATCTGCGATACCGTCTATCTCGCGGAGCTGCTTGAGCATCTTTGAGGCGAGTTCGAAATTGCCGGCCATGTCCCGTCCGGTCAGCTTGACATCAATCGGCGAAGGCAGCCCGAAGTTTAAAATCTGGCTCACGATGTCGGCCGGCTGAAAAAAGAACTCGTTGCCCGGAAACGCATGCGGCAGTTCGACCCGCAGTTTTTTCATGAACGAGTCCGTGGGATCATGGTTCTTCTCGTTAAGCGAAATCATGATCTCTGCATCGCTCGTCCCAAACGTGCCGTTGTTGCTATACGAGGTATTGATACCGCTGTAAGGCACGCCGATGTTGTCGACGATGGCCGTCAATTGATCCGCCGGGATGATCTCGCGGATCTTTTTCTCCACGCGGTCGGCGATGCGCGCGGTTTCCTCGATGCGAGTCCCGGTTTTTGCGCGCATATGGAGCTTGATCTGGCCCGCATCGACCGTCGGGAAAAAATCCTGCCCCAGGATGGGAAACAAGATCGCACCACTCGCCACGCAGCCGAGCAGAAAGAGCGTAACAAAGATCTTCCGGTGATGCATCGCGCCCCTCAGCCCGCTGCGATACGATTCCTTGAAGCGGTTGAACCACACCTCAAATCCGTGCTGAATCCTCACAAAGGGAACGGTCCACCCCGCGGCCTTTTTCGTGTGGCTCGCATGGGCGTGGTCACGCAGCAGATACATCGCAAGCGTCGGAACAAGTGTTCGCGACCAGAAATAGGAAGCCAGCATCGCAAACACCACCGCCTCGGCCAGCGGCACGAACAGGTAGCGCGCGACACCGGTGAGCAGGAACATCGGCACGAAAACGATGCAGATGCACAACGTGGAAACGAACGCCGGGATCGCGATCTGGTTGGCACCGGCGAGAATCGCTTCGCGCAGGCTCTTCCCCTGCTCAAGATGCTGGTCGATGTTCTCGATCGTCACCGTCGCGTCGTCCACAAGGATGCCCACGGCAAGCGCGAGACCGCCCAGCGTCATCAGGTTGATCGTCTCGCCAAGTGCACTGAGCGCGCAGATCGAGCAAAGAATCGAGAGCGGAATCGAAATCGAAATGATGAGTGTCGCCCGCCAGTCGGCGAGAAACAGCAGGATCATCAACGCGGTCAAACAGGCCGCGATGAGCGCTTCGCGGACGACACCCCCGATCGCCGCCCGCACAAAGATCGACTGGTCGAACATCGCCGTGACACTCAGATCCTTCGATGCCGTCTTGAGTGTCTCCGGCAGCATCTTCCGGATGCCGTCGACGATATCCAGCGTGGAGGTTTCTCCGGTTTTGATCGCTGAAAGCAGCACCGCCCGCTTGCCGTTTTCACGCACGATATTCGTCTGATCCTGAAACCCCTGTCGCACATTGCCCACATCGTGGATGTAGATCACCGACCCGTTCACGACCTTCACCGGCAGGTTGTTCAACTCTTCGATGGACGAGGGGCTTCCGTTGATCTGCACATCCTGCTCCTGATTGCCGATTTTCACGGTTCCTCCAGGAAGGATGAGATTCTGGGCGCTCACCGCATTCACCACATCACTGGGTGAAAGGCCTTTGCTGCGCAGTTTGTCGAGGTCGAGATCGACCAGCACAAGCGGCATTTTACCACCATAGGGATACGGAATGCCCACACCCGGAACCCGCACAAGCTGGGGTCGGATAAAATTCAACGCCTCGTCGCTGATCTGCTGCTCGGCCAGTTTGTCGCTGCTGATGCCCAACTGGATGACAGGGACGCTGGACGCATTGTAGGTGATGATCAGCGGCGGATTCGCTCCCGGCGGCAGATTGCGGATCATCGTTTGTGAAACCGCGGTGACCTGGGAAATCGCCAAGTCGATCTTCACCTTTGGTTGAAAGAATATCTTCACAACCGTCCGTCCTCGCAAAGACGTCGATTCGATGTGCTCGATGTTGTCGACTGTGGTCGTAAGCACGCGCTCGTAACTGCCCGCGAAACGCTTCCCCATCTCGTCCGGGGACATGCCGGAGTATTCGAAGACCACACTGATGACCGGGATGTTGATATTGGGGAAAATATCCACCGGCGTCCGCATGATCATGACCGGGCTCAACAGCAGGATGAGCAACCCGGCCACGATAAACGTGTAAGGACGCTGCAGAGCGAGACGAACGATCCACATAAAATCGGTTAGACCCCTCGGATATTATAAAATCGCCGGAACTCGAATATCGCGGGATCTACTGCGAGTGCCCCACACGAGGCCGGCGGCGGATGATCCCGCCATCGCAGTTGGTAAAGACGCATGAAATGCCCGCCCCCTGATTTTCATAAGAAGACAGGGAGCTAATAAGCATCCGTTCGGTTCGCAACCGGCCGGCTCAATATTTTATCCGTCCGGAGCAAAACGCCTTCATATCATCGGGTAGCTGCGCACGAAAAACCATCGGCAGCCCCGCCGGAGTCAGATCGATCTCCGCGCAATGCAACGCCTGGCGCGGCATCAGAAGTTTTTCAGCCAGCGCGGGCGTCCAGCCGCCATCGATGAAGTCCAGATAACACCGGTCGCTCGGCCCGTAGATTTTATCACCCACGACCGGGTGTCCCAGCCACTGCGCATGCGCCCGGATCTGGTGTTTTCGGCCGGTTTCCAGCACCGCCTCGATCAATGAAAACCCATCGCCCGTCGCAATGGGTTTGAAATGCGTCACGGCTGTCTGCGATCCAGGCCCGGTGCCCACCGCACTCTTGATAAACACGGGGCTGCGCACATCCGGGGCAAGCGGCTGGTCAACCGTCACCGCCTCGCGAAACTCACCCCAAACGATCGCCTGGTAGCGCTTGCCTACGCGCCGCTCCTGCATGGCTTTCTGCAGGCGCGACGCCATTTTCGCATCTTTCGCCAGCACGATCACGCCGCTCGTCTCGCGATCCAAACGAAAAACCAGGTGGACCGTGGGCAATTGCGTGTATTCGCGCACCGCGCCCACAAGGCTCGACCACGGCCCCGCCTTGGACGGATGACACACGACATCACCAGGCTTGCCGAGCACCAGCAGCCGCTCGTCCTCGTGCACGATCCATGTCGGCAACTCGTCCGGTGCGATCATGCGCACCGTGCCCTCGCGAGGTGCGCCGCGCGGCGGCCACGCGCACGCGCGAATCGGATAGTCCTCGCCGCCCGAGCTCACCGCGCCACCTGCTTCAGGCGATATTGGCCCAGAATCTTCGCACTGAGACGCGCGATAAACGGCTTGGGCAGTTTCGAGGAAACCGCCGACATCACCTTGTTTTTCCAACCGCTTACGACCAGTGGACGTTCCCGGATCAGCGCGTGCAACGCCGCGTCCACCACCTCCTCGCAAGTCTGCCCCAATGAATCCGAAACGGCGCCTTCCTTCAGTCCGGCCCGTTTAAAGAATTCCGTCGAGGTCGGCCCCGGACAAAGCGCCATCGCCCTTACGCCGGTGCCGCGCAGCTCTTCGTTGAGCGCCAAACTCCAGTGGAGCACGAAAGCCTTGGTCGCCCCATACGTCGCCAGATAGGGAGTCGGCTGAAAAGCCGCCGTCGAGGCCACCGTGATAATCGCCCCGCCGCGCTCCTTGAGCATCGGCAGCAACCGGTGGGTCAACTCCACCACGGCGCGCACGTTGACATCAATCATCCCGAGCTGCTCGTCGAGACCGGCCTCGGCAAAACGCCCGTAGGAGCCGAACCCGCTGTTATTGATCATCAGGACCGGACCTTCCGGGACCGCCTCCTTAAGAAATCGTAATACCTCATCAGCCGCCCCCGAAATCGCCCCCCGGTCCGACAAATCACATGGAACATGGCCCAGCCTAAGCTTACTGATATTTATGTCAGGAACGCTACGCGAGAGGTTGCAAATGACCACGCCGGGATGCAGCCTCGATATCACCCCGATGAATGATTTTCCAATACCGGAAGATCCCCCCGTCACGACGACGGCCGCATACCTGACAAGTTCTTCGCTCAGCGAGGACACGGTAAATAAAGGGTTTTCATTTTAGGCTAGGGATAACCAACAACAATACGCAGTTATGAACAGACAAAATCATATGCACGAAGTGATCGTCTCAGGCATCCACATGGATCTGTCCCCGTCTCTCAAAACGTTCGTCCAAGAAAAAACCGAGCGATTATTCCGTCATCAGGAGCGCATCGTGCGCATCCGTGTCGAGCTCGAGTGCGACCCGAAACAAGCCGTCGCCAACCGCTTTACCGCCAAAGGTCATATCCAGATAAACGGCCCCGACATGAACGCCTCCGTCTCCTCCGACGAATGCCACAAGGCCACCGCCATGCTCATCGACAAACTCGACCGCATGCTTGAGCGCCGCGCCCGCATGTTCAAAACGCGCCGCCATCAGATGGGTGCCATCGACATCGGCGTCGCCCTGCCCAAAGCCGGCTGATCCCGTCCGCCCGCCTAGGATTCGTTTAGTTTGATGCAAGCCCGCCGCTCCTAGCCCGGCGGGCTTTTTTGCGCCCAAAATCACGCCCCTGTCGTCTGCAAAAAACAAAAATTCGCGCTTGCACTTGCCGGCCAAAGACGGCTTTTTCCCACTTCCGTCGCGCAGCTGTAGCTCAACTGGATAGAGCGTCGCACTACGGATGCGAAGGTTTGGGGTTCGACTCCCTACAGCTGCACCACTTTAAAACCCGCCATGGATTTCCATCGGCGGGTTTTTTGCGCTCAAAATACAGCAGGCTAATTACTTCTGAGGATAAACCAGAACCCGGTCGTGGACGAGCAAGACAAGGTCTTTTTTGCCGTCACCAGTGACATCGGCCACGATGCTTTCACGCGGCTCCTGCGCAGCGCCCTTCTTGCCAGCATAGTGCTCGTCGCTCTCGAAGACCTTGAAGTGCAGCCGGCTGGACCAGCCCTTCGCTTTCGCATCCCACGAAAGTATCTCCAAAAGATTTGAGTCGGGATCGATAGCCACGAGTTCAGGCCGGCTTCCGCTCGTGAAATCCCCCGCAACCACGTCGCTGTAGTTAATATCAGGCAAATCCGTCGCGTAGGTATCCACCGAACGCGCGGTAAAATCCCCCCGTTCCAGCGGCAGCCACCAGAATCGGTCTTTGCCCAGGACAAACAATTCCGGCTGCTTGCGTCCCTTCCCTGCAAATCGCAACTCGCTCCCGACCACATCGATCTTGCCTGCCGGCACCGTGTCCACGACATCGTAGACCCCTTGGGCATTGGCGCGCAGGCGTTGGAATTGCTCTCCCTTGCGATCATAGAGCAGCACCTCGGCCCGCTTTCCCTTGCCCGACACGGGAACCACAAAAGCAGTACTGATCTCGGCGTTGGCGTCGCGCGCATTGAACTGGTCCACGACGGTCAGGGCACCCTGCCCGTCCACGCGCACCGCACGCGCAAACGCTCCGGTGCTCACAATCATCTCCGACTTGCCATCACCGTCGAGGTCTCCGGTCGCAAACGCACTGGCATCGAGATTATCCACGAGACCTTTGCGGAAGCCGGCGGCCGCGCTGGCTTCGGTGAAATTGCCATCGGCGCCTTGCAGGAACAGCCGCATGGAATCCAACGGCGTAAAAATCACCACATCAAGACGGCCATCTTGATTGGCATCGACCAGACGAATGCCGCGTGGATCGGTTTTGAGTCCGTTGACTTCCACCGTGCGGGTGATCGAGGGCTTGCCGTCGGCGCCACGTGTGAAGATGTCGAAGGCCCGCTTCCCCTTCTCCTCGCGCACCACGACGATCGAGAGCTTCCCGTCGCCCGAGAGATCACCGGCCGCAACGGCGAGCGGACGCCCTGTAGTGGGGAGAGGCTGCGGGTAGCCGAGCCGGCCGTCGGCGTTGACGGAAGCGATGCCCACCGTCTGCTCCTTGGGACTGGCGACGATCAGATCGGCGCGTCCCTTGCCGGACCAATCACCGCTGGCAAGACTGCGCGCGTCGGAAAACGTCGGATAACGCTCCGCCACCGTGAAGCCGCCGTCGGACTGGCGGAAATAAATAAAAACCTGCGCGCCGTCGGGATCGCTCACTGCGACATCCTCTCGACCATCCCCGTTGAAATCACCGAACGCATACGCGGACGGAGTCTTTACGGTGGCACGCGGCGCAAAGATCCGCGGACGCAATGCGGCGGCCTCGGCGTTGTCCTTGGCCGGCTCCAAGTTGAAAAATTCGAGCTGCCCGGTGCGTTGCTGGGCAAAGACAAACTGGGCCGGCGACTTCCCGTCAGCCTCATGCAGCACTTGCAGGGTGCTGCGCGGGTCTTTGATGGAATACGCCTGCTCGGGACCGAACTGGCCCTGCGCGTTTTGGAGACGCACGCGAAGGGTGTCGCGCGCCGAACTGCCGAGATACAAAATATCAGGGCGGCCATCGCCATCGACATCGGCGATTTCAAGTCCGTAGCAATTTTCATCGGGCAACGGCAGGCGCACGGGAGCGCCGAGTTCGCCCTTCTTGTCCTGATAATAAATCACCATTTCCTTCTGACCGAGCATGACGAGGTCGTTGCGGCCGTCGCCGTTGAGGTCGGTGATGCGCAGTCCCGAAAGGTATTGGATCGGCACGGGTGCCTCGGTAAGGCGCTTTTCCACCCAAGTGCCGTCAGCCTGTTGATACTGAAGCGTGAGCGCCTGCGGATCGCCTGTGTAAGCGAGATCGGGACGGCCGTCGCCGTTGAGATCACCCACCGCGAGATCATACATGGTCACACCGGTCGTCACGCTGACTTTGCGAAACCGCGCGTCCGCCAGCACGGGTTCCCAGCGATTGTCTTTCACGGCCTTGCCGACATCCGTGCGGACGGCTCCGGGCTTGAGTTGATAGAGAATGTCGACCGTCGACCGGTCGTTGTTGGCCAACACGATGTCCTGCAGATGATCACCGTCAACATCCACCGCCTGCAAGGCGCGGGTGTTCCAATCGAGCTTCTCGATCTCCGGCCCGCCGAGCACCACATCGGGAGCGGCGGAACGTGCGGAAACGCCCACGCACGCCATGACGACGGCCGCCGCCAGCCTGTTCAGCCTCATGCGCGTCATCATGGTTGAGGATACGACAGATGCGTCGTGCCAAAAAGGCCGGAGGCGTTCTTGACGGAATAGCCGGTGGCGATCCCCCAGTAACGACCGATCACGTCGGCATCGGGCTTGGCCGAGGAATCGATAAGCGACTTCCAATCCGGGCCGGGTTTTGGTTTGCCGGCGGCATTAGGTGTTGCGGCGGTGTCGGCCATACGCACGGCCATTTCCAGGAGAGAGGAGATCACCACGCGCATATCCGTGAGCTGAATCGTGCCCGCATCGGCAGGCATGCCGGCAAGCGCGGCTTTGATCTCGTCACGTTTCCAAAACGCACCCTGACCGTCGCGCATGCCCTGCAGCACATTCTCGACGGTCGCGGACGAACCCACGCCGACCAGCAGCACGCGATTGGCAATCGCATAGCTGAAACCGCGCACCGGCTTGGCGCCCGGTTGGGTGTGCGTGTTAAGGGTGTAGATCGTCTGGCC
>Ga0310811_10000218_pt1 | contig 83155 bp, 67 predicted proteins | sample YCmetagenome_FD_207642 | JGI IMG/M metagenome (GOLD analysis project Ga0310811, IMG submission 207642) | Soil microbial communities from experimental microcosm in Duke University, North Carolina, United States - YC | ecosystem: Engineered > Artificial ecosystem > Soil microcosm > Unclassified ... | reverse complement strand
TCCCATCATCCAGTAGTAATCCATTTTAAAAGTATAGCTATCTGTTTTTTGCCCGTTGATGAAAATATCATCGCCTTTAACAGCTACTTTATTATGCTCATAAACCTCAATGCAGCGCTCGTAGATAGGGAAGTTCATGCTGTCGAGCTTAACCGTCCATCCCTTTTTGGGTATGATAACCGGGCCGAAATTATCCACGTTCCATTTGTAATGCGGTAATTTACCATTCATCATGGCGTAAGCCGGGTAATCCGCTACAGATGCGCCCGGGAAAACCGGGTTAAGCGGGTCGGCCTGTCCCCGTGGTGCAATTATAGGCGTAAGGCCTTTCACATTCGAATAACCGGCCAATGTTTTGGCCGATGCAACCGTCATGGTGGGGGTAGGAGGGTTATAGAAGCTGACATTCAGATCATCAAATACTTCAGGGTTAACTTCCCTTCCCGTTGTTTTATAATTGTATTCAGTTTGTTCGCCCGGCGGGTTGGGCATGGCTTTGCCATTTACATATACCTGCGCGTTAACTACGCTAAGTGTATCGCCGGGGGTGCCCTGGCAGCGTTTTATATAATTTTCACGTTTGTCAACGGGGCGGTACAGTGGCGAATCTGCATCCATAGGATAGTTAAACACCACCACATCCCCTTTTTTTACGTTGCCAAATCCGGGCAGGCGGTGGTAGCCCAGTTCCCAGCCATCCCAATAAGCTTTGGTGCCTAATAAAGGCATGGTATGGTGTGCAAAGGGGAAGGCGATAGGTGTCATTGGTGTTCGGGCGCCGTAGCTAAGCTTGCTTACAAACAAAAAATCGCCTACCAGTAATGAACGCTCCATTGATGGCGTGGGGATGGTGTAAGCTTCGATAAAGAAAGTGCGAATTAAGGTAGCTGCAATTACTGCAAAAAGAATGGCATCAACCCATTCGCGTGTTTTACTTTTTTTCTTTTTAGTGGTTTTGTCTTTTTTCCTGCTCCAGAATTTCCAGTTCATTTTATAAATTATTATTCAGGCAGCTATAGGCCGAAATTAAACATGTCATTTACCGAATGGAAGCCTTTGTTATCCTTTAGCCATTCAGCAGCTAATACCGCGCCAAGTGCAAAGCCGTTGCGGTTATGGGCAGTGTGTTTAAACTCAATGCTATCTACCTCCGAGTCGTAAATTACAGTATGGGTGCCGGGTACGCTGTCCATCCGGTACGATTCAATAAGCAACGCGTTACTGCCAACATTATCATCGCTATTATTTCCATCGGCAACCAAAACATTGGCCCAATCCTTTTTGGCATCAATGTTTTCAATTATGCCTTCGGCAATGGTGATGGCTGTTCCGCTTGGCGAATCAAGCTTTTGGGTATGATGTATTTCCTCCACCTGTACCTCGTAGTACGGGTAGTTGTTCATTAGCCTGGCCAATACTTTATTTATATGGAAAAAGATGTTTACGCCCACGCTAAAGTTAGTGGCGTAAAGTAAGGTATTGTCGCCGGCCTCACATTGCTGTTTTATTTCGCCGAGTTTATCATACCAGCCTGTTGTGCCTACTACTATCGGTACGCCTGCTTCAAAACAAGTATTTATGTTTGATATTACTGATGATGGGGTAGTAAATTCAATGGCTACATCGGCTTGCTTTAAATTTTCGGGAGTAAGCTCGTGCAGGTTATCGAAATCAATTTTTAAAACAATTTCATGTTTACGGTCGGTAGCTATCTTTTCGATTATTTTACCCATTTTTCCGTAACCTAATAATGCTATCTTCATCAGCGTAATATTTTTTGTGGCAATAAACCAATTATTATTGGAAGGTAAAGGTAAGTTTTATACCGGGAATTATCGACCCATTTTCATTTTGTGCGGCGTATAATGGCTGATTGATCACTACAGGAGATGCCCTGAATGACAGGTTAGTATCCATTGAATAAGAATGCCTGAATTTTGCATCGATATAAGCATCAATTACTTGTAAGCCCCATGCACCAAAAAAGCCCAGGATACTTAAATCGCGATCGCGACGGAAACTATCTTTTATATCATAGATCTGCTGCGGTGTATAGCCGGCAAACTGTTGGGCCTGCGTATAATACTTATCGCCCGACTTGGGTGTGCGGGAAAAATACCGGTAGTATGATAATGCTAAAAACTCGTGATAATACCTGTTATTATAAGCTACCGCATCGGCAAGCAAGCCGAGGCCGGTATAAATAATGGCTACTTTCCACCATTGGCGATTATATAGCTGCCCTAAGCCGGGAATAATTAGTGAGCGTATAACCGCTGCGTGCGGGGTATGCAAACTATCGGGATGATAAACCGTATCGTTTGTTGCTTCGGTCGCCGTGCGTTTGAAGGTAACCGCGTAAAGCTTTTTATTAACGATAAATGCAATGGGGCTATTTGTGTTTGGCTGTTTAGCTATGGCTGATAAAAAAGTGCCAAACAATAAATAAAGAAGAACCAGGTATTTAAAATTGTTAAGGTTAGGCATTACCGTGATATAGGAATACCTATAATGGGTTTTTGGGGAAGGTATTATAAGGTAAGATATTGAATTAATTAAAATGACATGGTAAGCTTTATGCCTGGCATATAAGAGCCGCTGTATAAAGCATAAATGGGCTGCTGGTTTATTAAGGCAGGCTCAATTTTGAATGAAAAATCAGTATCCATTGTGTAGGAGTGCTGGAATTTTGCATCGATATAAGCATCAACCATTTGTATGCCCCAGGCACCTAAAAAGCCCAAAATACATAAGTCGCGGTCACGGCGGTAGCTATCAACCAGGTCATATACCGTTTGCGCCGGTACGTTATATTGAATATACGTTGCGTAAAGTGCATATTGGGGCTGCCCTGGTGTTAAAGGTATCCCGTGCTCATAATATTTTGCCACTACCAGGTTTGGGGCATAGTAGCGTTGGTTAAAGGCAATAGCATCGGCCAACAAGCCCAATCCTGCATAAATAATAGGCACTTTCCACCATTGGTGGTTATATAGCTGGCCCCAGCCGGGTATCATTAATGAGCGCATAACCGCTTTATGCGGGCTGTGCAGGCTATCGGGATGATAGATCTTATCATCGCCCTTTTTTACCCTGGGTGCAAAGCGTTTTTTTGTAAGCGAATCCGAGCTTTGGTTTATACTATCTTTTGGGGTTGGCTTTGAATTAAACACCGGGTTCTGGGCCATAGCCGAAAGGGCAAGGCCGGTCACCAGGAAAATTACGAGCAGGTATTTATACATGATGTGAAACAAGATTCAAGAAACAAGATGCAAGAATCAAGACAAAAAACCATCGCGCTGAAGCTATCTTGACTCTTGCATCTTGCTTCTTGAATCTATTATATTTTTTACCAATCCAACATTTCAAGGATACGGCCAAGGTCATCTTCCGATAAAAATGGTATTTCAATGGTGCCATTTCCTTTGCCGTTAACTTTAAGTTTTACCCTTGTACTAAATTTTGATGCCAGGTCATCCTCTATCTTTTGTAAATGATAAGCGATAGGCTCCGGCTGTTTACCTTCTTTTTTTACCGGTAGCTTTTGCATATCGCGTACCAGTTCTTCAACCTTACGAACGGATAAACCTTCCTTTATAATATGCTGATGGATAAATAATTGTTTGGCAGGGTCGTCAATACCAATCAATGCGCGGGCATGGCCCATGCTTAAATCGCCATCGCGGATAGATGCCTGTATGGTTGGCGGCAGTTTTAACAGGCGCAGGTAATTGGTAACGGTCGAACGGTTTTTGCTCACACGTTCGCCTAACTGCTCCTGTTTAAGGTTACACTCCTCTATCATCCGCTGAAAGCTTAAGGCAACTTCAATAGCGTTAAGGTTTTCGCGCTGTATGTTTTCAATAAGCGCCATTTCCAGCATTTGCTGGTCGTTAGCTGTACGTACGTAAGCAGGTATTTGCGTTAAGCCGGCCAGTTTCGATGCGCGTAAACGGCGCTCGCCCGATATCAGCTGATAGCTGTGCGCATTAACACGCCTAACGGTTATAGGCTGTATCAGCCCCTGTAATTTTATTGATTCAGCCAGTTCATGCAGGGCCTGTTCGTCAAAATCGGTACGCGGCTGGAAGGGGTTTACCTCAATTTCGGCAATTTTTATTTCATTAACCGAACCCATATCATTTACCTCGGGCGATGAAGCTACAGTTTTGCCTTTATCGGGCATTACACTTGCAGAATCATTAAGCAATGCGCTTAATCCCTTTCCGAGGGCATTTCGTTTTTCTGCACTCATGTATTAAGCTGTTTCAGTTGTTGCTGTGGTTTGGTCCTCAACCAATCCGTTTTTGCGTATAATTTCGCGGGCAAGGTTCAAATAATTTATAGCGCCTTTACAGGTGGCATCGTGCATTATGACCGATATGCCAAAGCTTGGCGCTTCGCTTAAGCGTGTATTACGTTGTATAATGGTATCGAACACCATATCCTCAAAATGATTGCGCACCTCCTCAACTACCTGGTTGCTCAGGCGCAGGCGCACATCATACATGGTTAATAAAATACCTTCTATTTTCAACTCCGTATTCAGGCGGGTTTGCACAATTTTTATGGTATTCAATAACTTACCTAAACCTTCCAGGGCGAAGTACTCGCACTGCACAGGAATGATAACCGAATCGGCCGCAGTTAATGAATTGATGGTAATTAAACCTAATGACGGCGAGCAATCTATGATGATAAAATCATACTCATCGCGAAGGCTGTTGAGTACTTCCTTCATTTTATACTCCCGGTTCTCCAGGTTTATCATTTCTATCTCGGCACCTACCAGGTCGATATGCGCAGGCAGCAGGTCGAGGTTTGGGGTATCGGTGTGCTGTATGGCCTCGTGCGGGTCGATGTTATTAATAATACACTCGTAAATGCTGTTTTTTATGTTGCGCGGATCGAACCCTATGCCCGATGTTGAATTGGCCTGCGGATCGGCATCAACCAATAATGTCCTATATTCTAATACGGCTAAACTTGCTGCCAGGTTAATGGATGATGTAGTTTTTCCTACGCCGCCTTTTTGGTTGGCTAAAGCAATAATTTTACTCATTGTGTATATTAAATTTTTATTATTGAGTTTATAACAAACGGCAATTAGAAACATAAATTTCTAACTTCGCCAAGTTTAATACCCGGTGCTAAAATACAAAGTTAATAATTGCCTGCGTTTTGTACTATTGTTAAGCGGCTAAGACGGTTAATTTTACTCACATTTTTTGGCTACTTACACACAATATTGTGCGTAAAAAGTTAATATGCACAACGTTATATAAACATGCTTAGTAAGTTGCGAAACTTAGTAGGCCGCATAATATTTTCAATAACTATAAATTAAAATGATCACCATCATTTCATCAACCAACAGGCCGGGCAGCACAACTTATAAAGTGGCGAAATACTACCAGCAAAGGCTGCTCGAAAAAGGCGTGGAAGCGGGTTTATTGTCGCTTATCGACCTGCCGGCAGATCTGATGGTTACAGCGCTGCTTAAAGGTCGAAATGAGGCATTTGAGCCCATTCAACAGATCATCACCCAAACCGAAAAATTTATTTTCATCATTCCCGAATATAACGGCAGTTACCCCGGTGTTTTAAAGGTGATGATTGATGCCTGCGCCTTCCCCGAAAGCTTTTATGAGAAGAAAGCGGTATTGGTGGGCATATCGGCAGGTAAATATGGGAACATACGCGGCGTGGACCACTTTACAGGGGTGTGCCATTATTTGAATCTACACGTGATGCCTTTAAAACTGCACATAGCAAACATTAAACAGGAACTGGATGAGAACGGCAGGCTTTTTAAAGAAGATACCGTGAAGTTCACCGATGAGCAGATGGATAAATTAATTTTATATTAATTGTATTAACCAAGCCCTGTTGCCCCGCCAGGGTTTGTATATTTGACTATATGAACCCCGTAACCGTTGCCACCCTTAAAACATTCGAAGCCTTGCAAAATGTGCCCGATGAGCAATTGCAATGGCTCATTGACCATAGCGAGAACCGCCTGATACCCGACGGCGAACTGTTTACTACGCCAGGCATCCCTATGCAGGGGCCGCACTTTGTGATCGACGGCCAGATGCGGGTGTTTTTTACGCAAAACGGCAGTAAACGCGAGATAAACACCTTCGGTACCGGCGAAATAACCGGCTATCTGCCTTATTCGCGGGGTACTATTTCAAAAGTTTACATCAAGGCTGTGGGCGATGTGCAGGTGCTTTCCTATCCAACCGATAAAATAAGGCTGATGATAGAAACGCAATTTGAACTTACGCAGGCGCTGGTACACGAAATGAGCGACCGCGTACGCAACTTTACTACCATGCAGCAGCAGAACGAGAAAATGATGGCATTGGGTAAGTTATCAGCCGGGATGGCACATGAATTAAACAACCCGGCATCGGCCATTGTGCGCGACTCGGTTTCACTGCGCGAGCATTTAAAAATGCAGCCCGAAACCTTTAAAAAAGTAATGGCCATAAAAATGGACCCGGCGCAGGTAAGTGGCATAAAGCAGGAGTTGTTTAATATCATATCGAACAAAAACAGGCCCGTTTTAACCCTGAAAGAAAGGTCAAAACGCGAAGATGAACTGACCGACTGGCTGGATGAGCATGGCGTTGAAGACAATTATGATATGGCTGACAATTTTGTCGATTTTAATTTTGACACCGAAAGTTTAGAGCGCTTTAAAGCATACATTCCCGATGCCGCTATGGGCCCGGTTTTTAACTGGATAAGCGACCTGCTGCTTACCGAACGCATGGTGGAAGATATTCAGGAATCAGCCCGGCGCATAGCCGACCTGGTTAGCTCGGTGAAAACCTTTACCCACATGGATCGCGGCACCGATAAACAATATGCCGATATCCATATCGGTATCCGCAACACCGTTACCATGCTGGGCTATAAGTTAAAAAAGGGGAACATTACCCTGGTTGAAGACTTCGACCTTAATTTACCGCCGGTAAAAGCCATGATAGGCGAACTGAACCAGGTATGGACCAACCTTATTGACAACGCGCTTGATGCCATGGAACCCAACGGAAAAGGTACCCTCACCATAAAAACAGAAAAAGACCGCGAATTTGTGCAGGTGTGTATTATGGATGACGGCCCGGGTATACCCGAGGATATTGTTTTGCAGATATTCGATCCGTTTTTTACTACCAAGGAAATGGGAAAAGGAACCGGCATGGGCCTTGAAGTGGTGCAGCGCATTGTAAAGCAGCACAACGGATCAATAAAAGTAAAGTCGGTGCCGGGGCGCACACAATTTATGGTTTGTTTCCCTATAAACGGGTAACAAAATTTTAACACATTACTCAAACTTATTACACCTATGGAACGCCCGATAATTTTTTTGATAGATGATGACCCCCAGGTTTTACGCGCCATAACCCGCGATATTAAAACCCGGTTTGGTAAAGAATATAAAATTTTAAGTACCACCTCGGCAAACGAGGCGCTGGAAACATTTACCGATTTGAAAAACAGCTCGGATGTGATCGCCATGTTTATCAGCGACCAGCGCATGCCCGAAATGGAAGGCGTAGCCTTGTTGGAGAAAGCCATTAAAGTATATCCCAATGCAAAGAGGGTATTACTTACCGCCTATTCAGATACCGATGCGGCCATCAAAGCCATTAATGATGTTCAACTCGACTATTACCTGATGAAACCCTGGGATCCGCCCGAGGAAAAGCTATACCCGGTAATAAACGACCTGCTCGAAGACTGGCAAAGTGACTATGTGCCCGATTTTAAGGGGATAAAAGTTGTAGGCTACCAGTTCTCGCCGCAATCGCATTTGGTGAAGGATTATTTGGCGAGTAACCTCGTACCTTATAAATGGTTCGATATGGAGAAGAACCCGGAAGCGAAGGATATTATCGACCTGAATAAAGTAGCGGTTGAACAACTGCCGTTGGTGGTGTTTGACGATGGCGCGTTATTAACACAGCCTACCATACGGGCCATTGCCGAAAAGATTGGCAAAAGCCCGCAGGTGGCAAATGATATTTATGATGTAGTGATTATCGGTGCGGGACCGGCGGGCCTGGCGGCAGCGGTATATGGCGCATCTGAAGGACTAAAAACTTTGCTGATAGAACGCAAAGCACCCGGCGGGCAGGCAGGCACCAGTTCAAGGATAGAAAATTACCTCGGTTTCCCGGCGGGTTTGAGCGGCGCCGACCTAACAAGGCGGGCCATAAGCCAGGCTATGCGTTTAGGCGCGGAGTTTCTATCGCCGCAGGCTGTAAACGACATTAAGCAAAAAGATGGCTATAAAACCATTGTACTTGACGACGGTCCCGAGATCAATAGCCGTACCGTAGTAATAACTACCGGGGTTGATTACCGCAAGCTGGAAACCAAGGGCGTTGAAAACTTTACCGGCGCGGGCATTTATTACGGCGCGGCAACTACCGAAGCTGCAGCTTGTAAGGATAAGCAAGTTTACGTTATTGGTGGCGGCAATTCAGCCGGGCAAGCGGCGGTCTACCTTTCCAAATTTGCCTGCAATGTTTATATCGTTATCCGTAAGGATAGCCTGGACTCTACCATGTCGGCTTATTTGATACAGCAGATAGCTAATATTCCCAATATCACAGTTTTGCCCGACACTGAAATTATTGAGGCTATGGGCGATAACTCACTGGAACAACTAACGCTATTGAATGTAAAAACAAAAGAAACCGAAACCAGGCCAGCCTATGGACTATATATTTTCATTGGTGCGAAACCATATACCGACTGGATAAAGCTTGATATTTTGCGCGATAACAAAGGCTTTATTGAAACCGGGCGCGACCTGCGCATACGTGATGAATTTGGTAAGATATGGAAGCATAAACGCGACCCATTTTTACTGGAAACCAGCTGCCCCGGCATTTTTGCCGCAGGCGATGTACGTTCAGGAGCGATGAACAGGGTAGCCTCGGCCGTAGGTGAGGGCTCAATGGCGATAAGCTTTGTGCATAAGTATTTGGCGGAGGTGTAAAGTTTTTCTTTTATAAACTGCCTCCGCTCACCCATTTGGCGATAATAAATGCTGCTGCTGCTGCCAGCGCGCCTATGAACAGCACTTTGAAGGCGCCACTTACTGCAGGTTGCCCGGTTACCTTGCTTTTGAAAAACCCGAATACAAAAAGGCAAACTAATGTTATAGCGCATGAATAATAAAGCGCTTCTTGCGAGTTAGCAACAAAAAAATAAGGCGAAAGCGGGATAATACCCCCCACAATGTACGAAAGGCCAATAGTAACGGCGCTTTGGGTAGCGCGATTAGCCTGGGGTTTTTCAAGCCCCAGTTCATAGCGCATCATAAAGTCTACCCACTTATCAGTATCCTTTGCCATTTCATCGGCTACTTCCTGTTGCAATTTTACCGATAGGCCGAAGTCGGCGAATACTTCCATTACTTCTTTTTTCTCCTGTTCAGGTACGCGCTCAACCTCATCATATTCGCGCTTTAGCTCGGCGGCATAATGGTCGGCTTCGGTGCGGCCGGCTAAAAAACCACCCAGCCCCATGGCTATCGAGCCGGCAACAATTTCGGCAATGCCCGCAGTTACTACTATGCCCGATGAATTAACGGCGCCGCTTAAACCCGCCGCCAACGCGAATGGAACAGTTAAACCATCGCTCATGCCTATTACAATGTCGCGAATGGTATCTGAGCTTTTTAAATGTTGTTCGTGATGCATAGGTTTAAAGGTACATGCTTATAATGGCGCAGTATTAATAAAAAGGCAATTTGTTATTAGTCTTAATTATGTTTTTTCTATTTTCGGCCATCTAAACTTATATCATAATGAAATACCCCCTTTTATTAGCGTTTCTTTTATCAAGCGCCTTATTCGTATCGGCACAAAAAAATTACAAGCCGGGTTATGTGGTTAGTATCAAAGGTGATACTTCAAAAGGCTTTATTGACTACAAAGGCTGGGACAGGAACCCTGATGAAATACAATTTAAAAGCGATGTAAACAGCAATTTAAAAACATATACCTCTGCCGATTTAAATGCCTTCGGGGTTACAGGGCTGGAATATTACGAAAAAAGAACTGTGCCTGTAAGTACCGATGAAATTGATATTAACAAACTATCTACCTCGCCGAAAGTAGACTATGTTACCAAAACCGCTTTTTTACGGGTGTTGACCAAAGGACCTTCGCTAACACTTTACTCATACATAGATGATTTGAAAAACAGGTATTATATTGCTGACAACACGAGTGGTGAAACTGAGGAATTAGGCTTTCATATGTATATTATTGGCGAAAATGTTTCTGTCCAAACCGTATATAGGTTTCGCTCGCAGTTAGAGAACATGGCACAAAAATTCAATAAGAATACTCCAAAACTGGAAAATGTTATTACAGGCGCAAACTACGATGAAACTGACCTGGTACCAATAGTTATTGCCATTAATGGTAAAACTGATAAACAATTCACAACTACAAATCTTTTCGGCATACGGTTTTATGGCGGACTTGCCGCAGTTAATAATGCTGTTTCATTTAATGGCACCCTAACTTTTGCTAATAATAACAGCATATTTCCAAAACTTACGGGCGGTATAGATTTTATACCTAATAAAGTAAACCAAAGGCTTTTCTTTCGACTGGAAATATCAGCTACCGGTGAAAAACATGATCTATATTCAACAGCGAATAATGGTGGCTATACGGGCACAAGCATATCGAACACCCTAAATTATTCTCAATTTACTATCGCGGCAAGCCCTGAAATAATTTATAACCTGTATAATACCGACAAATTAAAAGGATTTATTGGCGCAGGCTTTAGCTTCAATAATGCATTTTATAACAATTATAAAACCGTAACTAACCTCTCAAATATCTCAACCCTTGTACAAAACAAATATCCCGATTTCCTTAACACATTTGTTTCATTTCCATTGAAGGCCGGTGTGTTATTAAATAAAAAAATAGAGGTGTATGGAGCCTATTCGTTCCCGGTTCAGGTAACACAATACACAGATTTTTCAAGCAGCGCCAAATCGTATCAAATAGGATTTAATTATCTATTCGGCGGTAAATAATTATCGTATCACAACCACCCAGCCGGTCATTAATGGCGTGTTGTTTTTAAGGTCGAGGATATAATAGTAGGTGCCGGCAGGTACGGTTACACCGTCATACGTTCCGTTCCAGGGCTTGCTATAACCAATATTGTAATAAACCTGTTGCCCATAGCGGTTAAAAACCGTCATAATGCTTTGCGGGTAAGTGATAAGTGCCTCTATGTTCCAGAAGTCATTAATGCCATCGCCATTCGGCGAAAAGGAATTGGGTATAACTATTTTTTTATAAACCCTTACAAAAACCTTATCACTGCTCGTGCCGCAATTTTGCGAAGATGTTGCAGTCAGGGTGTACGTAATATCGTCAGTCGGGCTGGCAATGGGATTTAATATATTGGGGTCGGACAAGCCGGTAGCAGGCGCCCATTTAAAAACATCGGCATATTTGGCTGTCGCGGTTAATTTTACCGATTGTCCTTCAAAAATAACTTTATCAGGGCCGGCATTGGCAACAGGTGCCTTTAACACATTAATGTTAACAGATGTGGTATCGGTACAGCCGTTCTTATCGGTTACTGTAACTTTATAAGTTGTATTATCGGAAGGAGTTGCTACCGGGTTTGACAGGGTTGAATCAGATAAGGTTGTTCCGGGCGACCAACTATATGATACTCCCCCTGTTGAATGCAGGTTGGTGCTGATGCCTTCACAAATAGTAAGGTTATCTGCAGTGGCGGTTATAACTGGTGTTGGGTTTACTTTAACCTGGAACGGGTTTGAAGGCGGCGACGGACAATTATTCTGATTATAAGCTACGACTGAATAAGTACCACTATTGACAGCGGACGCAGCGGGAATAACTAAGGGGTTATCGGTGCTGGTGCTTTTATCGGGTTTGGTCCATATATAAGTTACACCGCCTGTTGCCGAAAGGGTAAAAGGCTGTCCCTCGCATACTTCGGCAGGGGCGGTTATAACCGGGGGTGCCAGTATTTTGGGGTAAACATTTACAGTAAGCGGGGGTGAATAGACCCGGCATTTTTCGGAGGTGATATTCGCGCTTTCGGCAACGCCTATGCGGTATTGATAAGTGCCAATTGCTGCTGTAAAACTTTCGGGTTGATTGGCAGCTGTGGCGCCCGGAATATCTGCCCAGGTTCCGTTATTGGTATTTTGTTGCCACTGAAATGCCGGGGCAGTATATGAACCTGCCGGAATGGATGATTCCAATGTAAACGAAACCGGGTCGCCGTTACAGGCTTGTATAGGGGATGTAGCGTTTACACTATTAAAACCTGCGGAAATGGCGGGACCATAAGCCCTGAACGTAATATCATCCAACACCAGATCGTTACCGTTGCCGCCGTTCGCATTGTTAGTCATGGTAACTATAACGCTTGTAGCCCCCGCGGGGAGTTTAAACGGCGGGGTAGAATATAACTGCCAGGGCGACTGGCTGGGGTCGTTCGATGGGATATCGCCTGTGGAGTATGTAACCAGTTGCGTGCCATCAGGCAGAGAAATAACAAATGTTATATTGGGTTCGATAGTGCCGGCGCTAACTGATTTTTTAATAAGATTACATATATAAACTGAAAACTGGTAAGTAGTTTCGGGGCATAGGGCCCCTGTTGGCACTGGGTAGGTAAAAAAAGTGCTTGGGGGTGTGCCGGGAGGGCTTTGAGTGGCATTTATCCACATCATGTAGCCATTGGGGTTACCAGTGTGGTCCTGCAACAGGTTTTGCCAGGTATCCAAATGGCAATTGTTGCTGTTGTCAATACTATGCACTATGCTATAATACCCGTCATTAGGGCAACCTGTGGTATATATCATATCGGTTTTTGGCCCTAAACCTGGTCCGGGGTTAGGGCCTGAACCAAAATCTTCTGTGTATATAGGGTCGCCAAGGCTGCCTTGCGCATGGGCAGTAAATGATACGGCCATCAACATCACTGTTAAAAACATTAAAAATATGGGCCGCATTAATTAACCTGGTTTACAATAGCTTCCAAAAATATAATAATAAACCGATGATGCGCCAAAACTATACAGCGTAACGTATTTTTTGCAGAGTTAATTACCATGAAACAACTAATGTGCTTGCCGGGGGCACATTTTGCATGTAAAAAGTACTAATATTACCTCAAGCAACCTGTGGTAATAAAACAAATTGTATTTTTACTTTACCTATTGGTTGCCTGTGAAGAAACATTGCCTGACTATATTTTGTGTTTTTGCCCTTAGCCCGGTTTTGTTTGCCCAAAATAGGGCCGATTCCCTAAAAAAAGATAGCACCAGGCGACTAAACGAGGTTATTATAAAAGGCTATTTATCCGATCAGCCGGTACTAGCCGTGCCCGCATCAGTTAGTGTATTAAGTCCCGATCAGTTAAAACTACAGCCTGATAATTCGTTAGTATCAGCCATGAACACCGTGCCGGGTGTGCGCATGGAAGAGCGTTCGCCGGGCAGTTACCGTTTGTCTATACGTGGTAGTTTATTGCGGTCGCCGTTTGGGATACGTGATGTGAAAATATATTACGATGAGCTGCCCCTAACCGATGCAGGGGGCAATACCTATCTTAATGCCATCGATTTTAAAAGCGTACAGGGCGTTGAAGTATTGAAAGGGCCCGATGGCAGCTTGTTTGGCGCAAACTCGGGCGGCGTGGTTTTAATAAGCCCGGTGAACCGTTATGCCGACAGCAGCTTTGTATCGGCGGGGGTTGATGGCGGTTCTTACTCATTGGTACATGAAAATTTAGCCTATCAAAACCATACTGGAAACAACCGGTTTAATTTTAACCAGGCCTATGAAACTTACGGCGGCTATCGGCAAAACAGCAGTATGTACCGCAATTATTTCCAGGCAACAGACAAATACACCTATGCTAAAAATGACGAGCTGAGGGCATTGATATTTTACTCCGATCTGTTTTATAAAACACCCGGCGGGTTAACCCTCGCGCAGGAAGAAGCCGACCCGCAGGATGCAAGGCTGCCTACCGCTTTTACGCCGGGCGCCATTCAGCAAAAAATAGCTATCGGCACTAAGATGTGGTTTGGTGGCGTGGTTAATGAAGTGCATATAACCGATCATATACGCAATGTGCTGGCCTTGTATGGCAGTTATGTTAATTTTTATAATCCATTCATCACCAATTATGAGCAGCGCTATGAAGGTACCTACGGCATGCGCACCTATTTTGAATTTACAAGCGATAAAAAACCAAATTATAACTGGAAGGCTGATATTGGGCTGGAATGGCAGCAAACCAATGCCGATATAAATAATTACGGTAACGTACTGGGTGCACGTGATACCGCGCAAACCCTGGATAAGATAAATACCAACCAGCATTTTATTTTTGGCAGGTATAGCGCCGACCTGTTAAAACACCTGCACGTGGAAGGCGCTTTGAGCTTAAATTATTATGATTATAAATTCCGCAACGTATACCCGAATAATGAGGCCGGTTTTACCAACCGCCCGTTCAATATGGAATTAATGCCGAGGTTGGCACTATCTTACCAAATAACAAACGACTTTTCGTGGCGGGCATCAGTTAGTCGCGGGTATTCCACACCTACCACCGCCGAGATACGGCCAACGGATAATATAATAAATACCAACCTGCAAGCCGAATACGGCTGGAACTATGAAACCGGTTTCAGGCTGCGGAATGAAGATGAGAGTATGTATTTGGATGTGTCGGGGTTTTTATATAAACTGCAAAACGCAATTATACTGCATATAAACCCGGATGAAACAGAAACCTACCTCAATTCAGGCGGCACTAATCAGCCCGGTTTGGAACTATATTTTACAGACTGGCTGGTGAGGCAGAATACCTCGTCGTTCATCAGGGGACTTCAGTTTAATGAATCGGCCACTTATGATAAGTTTACCTTCAGCGACACACATTATCAGCTTACGGGTGTACCGCAGCAGGTTTATATTACCAGCCTGCAGGTAAAACTACCTCAGCAAATATATTTTTATATTGAACATAATTATACATCCCGCATACCATTAAATGATGCTAACAGTGTTTTTGCGCCGCATTATAATTTACTGGCCGCTAAAGCGGGATGGCAGCATGTATTTAATAAAACAAAGCTGGAGCTATATGGCGGTGTTGATAATATTTTGAATGAAAAATATAGTTTGGGCGATGATCTGAACGCGGTAGGGAACCGATATTATAACCCCGCGCCATTGCGGAATTATTTTGTGGGATTAAAGGTGACGATATAAGCCCCTGCTTAAGCTGGAAGCTTAAGCCATGTTGTACCACGAGTTACGCTGCGCTAAACTCGCGGCAGCAATAACTTCAAAAGCCACCAAAGCCCTTTTATGAGCGAAGAATTAAAATAGCATTTATTAAAATTTTCGATGGGATAGCAATAAGCGTATCTCACGACAAAGATACGCTTATTGCTTGTTTGGTACTGGTTCTGAAACGTTGCTGCCGCGGCCTTTATTATCAAAAGCGCGGAATTTTACATCGTTGCCGGTTACGGCAACACCGTCGGTATATACCTTGCTTTTGGCATCGGGGTCCTTGCCATTGGTGGTGTAACGAATGGTAAAACCGGGGAACTGCATGTTAGCCAGGTATTTGCCATCCTGTATCATCACACCCGGTTTTGGGATGCGGTAGTTGTAGCCGCCACTGTAATAACTTAGGCGCGGCAGTTCGCGTTTGCCTAAAATATTTACAAAATTGGCCCATGCCTGCTGGTATTCGGCATTGCTTTTGGCGGTATCGGGTTCGGTGGCCCAATCAGGGTTGGGCGCCCATGCGCGCTCGGCAAGGCTAAGCATTACCGGGAATATCATGTATTCGGCACGTTCGGGCGATTTAATGTTTTCGCCCCACAGGCAACCCTGCAAACCCAGGATATTAGTTTTGCCGTAATCGGTCAGGCGCTGCTTGCCCACAAACATATTTGGGTTAAGCGGCTGCCCTTCCTTATTCAGTTTGGTGTTTTTAAAATAGTCGTAAGGAATGAAAGAGAAGGGTTTGTCCACATCAATATAAGCTCCCCAGTAATAGCCGGGCTCGTCGAACGATTTATAGTGCGCCATATCCAAATATAAATTGGTTACCGATGCCAGCACTACTTTATAACCGCCGTTAGCCAGCTTGTAAGCCAGGTCTTCCTGCCCGTCGCCCAGCACATTGTTCCAAACTTCGGCCTGGATATGGTTACCTTCAAAATCGGGGTTAGGGATGTTATAAGGTTTACCATCGAGCATGGTTTTGCGCAGGCACATTTCCTCCCAGCCGGCTAATTGTAAACCGCGTGCTTTTAGCATTTGGTACAGGCGCCCGTAAAAATAATACCAAAGGTCGTTAGTGCTTTGTATTTCGGGGTGGCTGGCTTTCAACGTTAAATAAGCGGGCGACTTTTCCCAAACATGAGCAGGCACTTCATCACCACCAAAATTTATCATGGTTAAGGGTGCACCGGCCTCTTTGTAGGTGGAAATGATGTTGCTGATGATCTCATCGAAGAAAGTATAGGTTGATGGCAGCGATACGTCTATCACATTATCTGTCCATGATTGTACCGAGGCATACTGCGACTCATCCTTCATATCATGCAGCGAATATTTTTCGGCCTCGGCCTGTTCGCCTTTGGCCATAAAACGGGCGTAGCGGGCGTTCATTGATTTTACCGCGGCGCGCGCATGGCCCGGTGATTCAATTTCAGGAACGACCATAATGTGGCGGGCGGTGGCGTATTTCAGTATCTCGATATAATCGGCATGGGTATAATAACCGCTGCCCGGTAACTGACCAATATCAGGGCCTGAACCATGTGAGGCAGGCAGATGGGTTTTGCTATCGAGCGTGTGGCCGCGCTGTGAACCAACCGAGGTTAATTCGGGCAGCGAGGGTATCTCAATGCGCCAGCCTTCATCATCAGTTAAATGCAAATGGAATACGTTGAGCTTATACAGCGACATGGCATCCAACAATTTAAAAACTTCTTGTTTGGTTTGGAAGTTACGGGCAACATCCAGCAACAAAGCGCGGTAAGGGAAGCGGGGTTCGTCCTTAACTTCAACGCAAGGTATTTGAATGACTTTTTGCGGATACTCATAAGCCGATGCTGGTATTAATGTTTTGAGCGACTGGATACCATAAAATATGCCTGCTGATGTTGAGGCACTAATGGTTATATTTTGAGTTGTAACACTTAAATTATATGCTTCCGGACCAAGATCGGGTATTTTTAACAAAATAATGTTTTGCTCTTTTGATACAGGCTTCCCGGTTGGCAGGGACATGAGCGTGCCGAATAATTTACCTGTTTCCATCGCTAAGGAATTACCTTCGGCATAAAAATCAGGGTCGGCAGCAAAGGCAGTTTTAGTTGTTAGCGTAAAAAAGCCGCCGGTTTCTTTATAACCCGCAGGTGTAGGAAATACTTTAGTAAGGTTTTGTTCTGGTACATTGGCTATTGTTTTGTTTTGGTTATAAACTATCGCCGGAGTAACCAAACCAATATAGCTGGGCGAAAAAGACTTGATACTAAAATTGCCTATGGCGTATCCTTTTTCGGGTTGTGCATCCCAAACAATGTATGGCCCTTCGGGCGAGTCACTCATATTTACTACTTCGTCGCCTAAAAATTCAATGCGTTCGGTAGCGCCGGGTTTTAGGGCGGTAAATGAAGTGGTTGGGGTAAGGCAAAATAAATCGCCATTGAGCTGGTTGATGACCGCGTTGCCGGTTACGGTTGCCGGAGTAATATCGCGCGCTGAATTAAAATATAATTTCCAGCCTGAAGCGGGCAGTGTTTGTTTCCCATTATTCGTAATATCCAACGCGTTTAATGAAGATTTTCCATTACTATAATTGTTTTGCAATGCCTGCCAGCTGATGCTGACGTCGTGCGCGTTGAACGCGGATTGGTTGTTTTGGGCTATTGCATTATAGCAAAAAGCCAATACAAAAAGCATGATGATAAAACGGCGCATGAAAATTGGATATTAGGTTCGACAATAAATAGCAAACTAAAATACAAATTTTAATATGATTACCCTACTTTTTAAAATATTTTAAAAAGAAAATTTTATCCAGCCGTTACCTTCATAGCCAAAGCTGAATAGTTTTGGATGAATGATCTCGGCCATTATCTCAACAGAATCAACAATTCGTGGACCGGGCCGGTTAAAATACTGGTTTCCGTCAGCAATATAAACCCGGTTATTTTTCACCGCCTGCATATCGGCAAACCCCGGCAGGTTCAATAGCAGATCTATCTCACGCATGGTGCGTTCAATGGAAAAGCCGCAAGGCATAACAACAATGATCTCAGGGTTGGCCTGCTGAATATCCTCCCACTTTACAAATGGCGAATGCTTACCGGCTTCGGCTAATATGCTGTTACCACCTGCAATGCTTACCAGTTCAGGTATCCAGTTGCCCGATACCATCAGTGGTTCCAGCCATTCGATGCAGGCTACGCTCGGCCGGCCTTCTACATACTTTAATTTATGGCGGATAATGTCTACGCGCTCCTGCAGATTTTCAATTAGTTCGTTACCTGCAGCTTCAATATCAAGCGCGGCGGCTACGGTGGCTATATCGCTAAAAACATGCTCGAGTTTATTGGGTTGCAGGGAAACAATGTGTGTTTGTTTATCAAGGTAATTATCCAGCGCTTCTTCTACTTCTTTTAACGATACGGCACAAACCTCGCACTGTGCCTGGGTGATGACCACATCAGGCGCCAATTCTTTTATTACTTCCCGCTTTACGGTGTAAACCGATAGGGCATCGGCTAATATTTCTTTTACTTTTTGGTCGATGTCGTTACTACTTAAATTATCCGGGAAGTTGGCTTCGGAGCAAACGGGCAGATGCTTTATGCTTTCGGGATAGTCACACTCATGCGAACGGCCCACCAGGCTGGCTTCTAGGCCGAGGGCGCAAACAATTTCGGTGGCGGCAGGGAGAAGGGAGACGATACTTTGTGGCGGCATATTTTGATGTGCAAATGGCAGATATGCAAATGTGCGGATTTTATAATTATTGAATTACTGATTTATTGAATTATTGATTGCCTGTACTGTTCGCATATTCGCACATCGTCCTTGCATATCTGCACATCCGCACCCTATCTTTACGGTAATGATATTCCTTACCTTCTTTATCGGGCTGATAGCAAATTTTATCGGTTACATACCTCCCGGAAACATAAACCTTACACTGGTGCAGATCACTATGAACAGGGGGTTAAAGCAGGCAGTGCAATTCATCATCGCTTTCTCGTGCGTGGAGTTCTTTTTCACCTTTTTTATTATGCACGCGGCGCGGTGGTTATCAGGTCAGGTGCATTTAGATACGGTGATAGATTGGGTTATGGTGGTTTTATTCACTGTTTTAGGAGTGATCACCTGGCTGCACCGCAAAAAACCTCCAGAAACCAATTATTCGGAACGCGACAGTATAAAATACGGCATACTGCTTGGCTTTTTAAACCCTATGCAAATACCTTTCTGGATGATAACCGGCACCTATCTTATCACCCATGAATGGATAGAGGATGGCAAATTAGCGTTGGTGATATTTAGCATAGGCAGCGCTGCGGGGGCATTTTTATGTTTGTTTTTGTATGCCAAATTTGCTAAGTATATTCAAAATAAATTCGCGCTGAGTACACGGGTTATTAATACAGGGATAGCCATTTTATTTTTTGCGTTCGCAGCTTACCATGTGGTGAAACAGGTTTATTTGGTGTTTTTTAAGCACAGATAATTTCAAAGAATCACCTCTCTCGCGAGACGCAAAGTATTGCGTCTCTACAGGAAAGGGAATATTTCAGATTTCGGGAAACGGCGTAATAAAAGTGCTGACACCGTTTGTCAGTGGGTGTAAAAAAGTAATAAATACATATTAAAAATATCTTGACCTATGGATCTAAAACTCAATAACAAGGTAGCCATAGTGCTGGCTGCCAGCAAAGGTTTAGGAAGGGCTATCGCCACCACGCTATCTGTTGAAGGCGCGAAAGTTATAATTGGCTCACGTAATGAGGATGAACTGAAAAAAACCGCTGCCGAAATTCAACAGCTTACCGGCAACCAGGTTATTGCCATTCCTGTTGATGTAAGCAAAAGCGATAGCAGGGAAAATTTTATAAAACAAGCTGCTGCAAAATTTGGCAGGATAGATATTTTATTGAACAATGCCGGCGGCCCGCCATTTGATAAGTTCGAGAATTTTGATGAACAAGCCTGGCAAAAAGCGTTCGACCTTAACCTGTTAAGTGTTGCCCATTTAACCCGGTTGGCGCTCCCTTATCTTAAACGATCAGGCAATGGCCGCATCATCAATATTGTTAGCGGATCGGTAAAATCGGTGCTGGCAAATTCAGTACTGTCAACCAGTATGCGCATGGGCATTGTGGGTATGGCCAAATTAATGGCTGATGAATTTGGCCCCTACAACGTTACCGTAAACAATGTGGCCCCCGGTCTTATCCTCACCGACCGCATAAAAGATACCGTACCCAAAGACGCCGACCCCGAAACAGCTCTGAAAGAAAAGGCCAAAAACATCCCCCTCGGCCGCATCGGTAACCCTGAGGAACTGGCAGCGGTAGTTGCTTTCCTTGCATCGGAACAAGCAGCTTATGTTACTGGTGTAACTATACAGGTTGATGGCGGGGCGAATAGGGCGATTTTTTGAGTATTAACTTTATTTGTCATTGCGAGGTACGAAGCAATCGCGAACTATGGCATGTCTACCATTTCTCCGGGCGATTGCTTCGTACCTTGCAATGATAAAAAACTAACATCCGGTTATATTTCATCTCCCTTGCAACATTCCCCCCAAAAACCTCATCTTGTATCACAAACAACCCGCATCAAATGAAGCTATATTTTACACTCTTAGCACTAATCATATTCAGCCATGCTACAATCGCCCAAACCCTGTTATTCCCCGAACAGCAAAAAGAAGATGTTGAATTTGTAAAAAAGCAACTATTTGATGCCCATGCTGATCCCTTTACCGAGCTCAACCAAAAACGATACACACAAGTTTTTGATTCCATCAAACAAAAAATAAAAACCCCGGTTGATGTAACCACCTTTTTAAAACTCATTAAACCTACCATCTCATGGCTGTCCGACGAGCATGCCGGGTTCGACCTCGATACCGCGAAGTTCAGTCCTGAATTTAAAAATGAAAACATATTCCCGCCCTTCACCCTAAAACAGCAAGGCAAAGTATTCGTGGTCGATCAATTGCTAACCACAAACACCACCCTAAAAAGCGGCGATACTATATCGCAGGTAAATGGAGTTTCGATAACTACATTACTCAACCGCTGCGCACATTATACCACTGGTTTTCCCGGGCAGCGTTATCAAACCGCGCTGGCGCAATTCGGCTACCTGTATGTTTGGGCTACCGATAGCATGACACAGCATTTCAATATACGCAACGGAAGGAATAAAGGGACGATCATCAACGGCACCGACTTTAAAATCTGGTTCAAATACCGTATCACTCATGCCGGGTTCGCGCAAGATTGCGCGCAGATGATCAGCTACACCCGCTTTGGCGATGCGGGTTATATCAACGCTTGTTCCTTTTCCACCCACAGCGACAAAGAGGCAGATTCGCTTAAAACCGTTATCAACAAACTATTCGCGCAAGCCAAAAGCGACAAAGTAAAATACCTGTTCATCGATGTCAGCAAAAATAGCGGCGGCAACTCCAAGATTGGCGATATGCTGATCAATGATTTTTATGCCAAACCCTATCTCGGCTATCAATGCAACTGGCGGCGCAGCGATGAATACCTTAAACTGATAAAGTCGTGGGGAATAAATGACAGCGTATATGCCTCAAGGCCTGCAGGCAGCATTATTCATTCGGATGCTTACCAAATTACACCCGATGCAGTTAATCCTAATAGATTTACAGGAAAAGTTTATGTGATGATAGGCAATGGCACCTTCTCCAGCGCCATGATGTTCGCCACCATTATTAAGGATGATCACATCGCTACCCTCATTGGGCAAACCCCCGAAAACGGCCATCCCGATCATTTTGGCGAAGTGTATAACGCCACATTGCCCAACTCAAAAATCAGCATCCGCTTCGGCGTAAAGGAATGGATAAGGCCCGTGGGTAAGTTGCCGGATAACAACTTAAGGCCGGATATTATCATCGATCCAAATAAAAGTGCAGCAGAGATAATTAAGCAATTCGCGAAATAACTCTCTCCCTCTTATTATTGCTTTAAATAGAAATCGTGTAGCAAAATAGCCGCTATTGCATAATGCCATAATTCATATGATACTATATGTGGATAAACCGGATTTATGCTGGTCGATGTCCATTTTTTGGTTTGAACAGGCAATATGTTTGCACTGTAATTTAAATACCTGTCGAAAGGATTTACTATTTTCAGCATCATTTGCCGGTTGTTACCTGATCCGGTTTGATTAAAAGTTATTAAAAGGGTTTTTTTAGGATTTGCTGTTTGTGTAACCACATGCAGGTTTACCAGGCTATCTTTCAACACGTCAGCTTCTACCAATATGGAATCGCCCGGAAATATCTCCAAAACTCCCGGATGAACTACGTATTGGGTTTCTTTCATTTGGGCATCATAAACCGTGGAATCAGTTACAAATACCTTCAGCTCAAACGGCGGGCGTGTATTAGTTTTATCCGTTTGCGCATGGGAAAAATCTATTATCGCGACAAATAAAAATAGTAGAATTGCTTTCAATGTCATAATTAATAGGTTAGGTTTCTAAATCTACTGCAATATAAAATTTTAAGTTAAAAATCACTATTTTTGCAACCTCTAAATTTTAGGTGAAAAGCATTGAAGTACAAAGAATATAAACAGTTAAATCTATCCGATACCGGCAAACAGGTACTGGAGTTTTGGAAGAAGAATAATATTTTCGAAAAAAGCATCAGCAGCCGCCCGGCGAATAACCCGTATACTTTTTACGAAGGGCCGCCGAGCGCCAATGGCATGCCGGGCATACACCACGTTATGGCCCGTGCCATAAAGGATATTTTTTGCCGCTATAAAACCCTTAAAGGCTACCAGGTAAAACGCAAAGGCGGCTGGGATACACACGGTTTGCCTATTGAGCTGGCTGTTGAAAAAGCCTTAGGCATTACGAAGGAAGATATTGGTAAAAAAATATCAGTTGAGGATTATAACGCCGCCTGCCGCAAGGAAGTAATGCGCTACACCGATGTTTGGAACGACCTGACCGAAAAAATGGGTTATTGGGTCGACCTGGAAGATCCGTACATCACTTACAAAAACGAATATATTGAAACCCTTTGGTGGATACTAAAACAACTACACCAGAAAGGATTTTTATACAAGGGCTATACAGTGCAGCCTTACTCGCCAAAATCGGGTACCGGCCTTAGCTCGCACGAGCTGAACCAGCCGGGCACCTACAAAATGGTGAAGGATACCACTATTGTTGCGCAGTTTCACCTGAAAAAAGACCAGCAGCACCCGCTGATGTCTACTTTGTTTAATGGCGATGAGGACACCGTAATTTTAGCCTGGACCACTACCCCCTGGACGTTGCCATCAAACTGCGCGCTGGCCGTGGGTGAGAACATAAACTATGTTAAAATAAAAACGTTCAATCCTTACACTTACGACCCGGTTAGCGTAGTTTTGGCTAAGGATCTGGTTTCAAAATATTTTAAGGCCGAAGGCGAGAACGCTTCATTTGAAGAATACAAAGGCGGCGATAAGATCATCCCCTGGAAATTAGAAGCATCGTTCAAAGGTTCAGACCTGGTTGGCTTACGCTATCACCAATTGATGCCTTATGTAACCAACGAAGACCTCGAGCAAAACGCATTCCGCGTTATCCCTGCCGATTTTGTAACTACCGAGGATGGTACCGGCATAGTCCACACTGCTTCTGTTTTTGGCGCGGATGACTTCAGGGCCTGTAAGGAACAGGGCGTACCATCGGTATTGGTGAAAGACGAAACGGGTAAGGAAGTGCCGCTGGTGGATAAACAAGGCAAATTTGTTGCCGAGGTTACCGATTATGCGGGCCGCTATGTAAAGGAAGAATATTATACCGATGCCGAGCGCAAAGCGCCTGATTTTAAGCCGACAGATGTACTCATCTCCATCAAGCTAAAAACAGAGAACAAAGCGTTCGATGTAAAGAAATACGAGCACAGCTACCCGCACTCATGGCGTTCGGATGAGCCGATATTGTATTATCCGCTGGATAGCTGGTTCATCAAAACCACCGCTGTTAAGGATAAAATGGTGGCGCTTAACAAAACCATCAACTGGAAGCCTGAATCAACCGGCACCGGTCGTTTTGGTAACTGGCTGGAAAATTTGGTCGATTGGAACCTGTCGCGCTCACGTTATTGGGGTACACCATTGCCTATCTGGCGCGAGATTGATGGCAGTGAAGAAAAGTGTATCGGTTCCATTGCTGAACTGGAAAAGGAAATACAAATATCAAAAGTAGCCGGCTTAATGCCCGAGGCCTTTGAGTTGATAGATATGCACCGCCCTTATGTGGACGATGTGATTTTAACCTCATCAAACGGCAAGCCTATGCTGCGCGAACCCGATCTGATAGACGTTTGGTTCGATAGCGGCGCCATGCCATATGCGCAATGGCATTTCCCGTTCGAGAATAAGGAAGAATTTAAAAACGCCTACCCGGCTGATTTCATCGCCGAAGGGGTTGACCAAACCCGCGGCTGGTTCTTTACTTTGCATGCGCTTGCTGTGTTGTTAAGCGAAAGCAGCGACGAGGTAAAGGAAATAAACGCAGCCGTTGGCAACAAGGGTATCGCGTTTAAAAATGTGGTGTCGAATGGTTTGGTGCTGGATAAGAACGGCAACAAAATGTCTAAACGCCTGGGCAATGGGGTAGATCCGTTCGAGATCATTAAGACCTACGGCGCCGACGCCGCCCGCTGGTATATGATCAGCAATGCCTCGCCATGGGATAATTTGAAATTTAACATTGATGGTATTGATGAAGTGCGCCGTAAATTCTTCGGTACGTTATATAACACCTATAACTTCTTCGCCATGTATGCCAATATCGATGGGTTTACTTATAGCGAAGCTGAAATAAACATTAGCGAGCGCCCTGAGATCGACCAGTGGATCATTTCGCTACTGAATACTTTAAGTAAGGAAGTTGACGCTTTTTATGCCGATTTTGAACCTACCAAAGCTGCACGCGCCATCCAGGATTTTGTGGACGCGCACCTGAGCAACTGGTATGTTCGCTTAAGCCGCCGCCGTTTCTGGAAGTCGGACAATTCGGATGATAAGTTATCAGCCTATCAAACCTTATACACTTGTTTGGTGACTATTACCAAACTGATGTCGCCAATAGCGCCGTTCTTTTCGGATAATTTATATAACGACCTGAACAAGGTCACCCAAAAAGAAAATTACGAATCGGTGCATTTGGCTGACTTCCCGGTTTATGACACCACGCTGGTAAATAAGGCGTTGGAACAACGCATGCAGATGGCACAGGATATCTCGTCGCTGGTGTTGTCGCTGCGTAAAAAAGTGGGCATCAACGTAAGGCAGCCGCTCAGCAAAATATTATTGCCGATACTGGATAAGCACTTTAAGCACCAAGTGGAGCAGGTAAAAGAGCTGATATTATCCGAAACCAACATTAAGGATATTGAATATATAACCGATGCTTCGGGTTTTATTAAGAAAAAAGTGAAACCTAATTTCAAGGCATTAGGTACAAAGGTGGGCAAGGACATGAAGCTGGTAGCTGAGGCTATAACTAATTTCGGCCAGGAAGAAATAACCAAGCTGGAATCAGAAGGCAGTATTTCTATACTTGATACTAAATACTTGATACTTGATACTGAAGTAGAAATAATAGCGGAAGACGTTCCGGGCTGGCAGGTTGCAAATTTGGGAAAACTAACCGTGGCTTTAGATGTTACGATAACCAATGAATTGAAACAGGAGGGAATATCGCGGGAACTGATCAACAGGATACAGAACTTGCGCAAGGAAAAGGAATTTGAAGTTACCGACCGCATAAATGTAAGGTTAAGCAGTCACCCTTTGATAAACGATGCGGTGAATAATAATTTAACCTATATTTGCGCCGAAATTTTAGCCGACAGCTTACTGCTTGACGATGAGCTAAATGAAGGTGATAAGATAGTTATTGAAGGAATAGAATTATTAATCTCAATTAATAAAATATAATAATGAAGAAAATGCACTTTCTTTATTCGTTGATGGTTTTTATGATGCTCTTTTTAGGAGGTACAGTATCGTCATGTAAAAAAAGTTCTTCAAATAAAAACACAATAAGTATTGCAGGTAGTTGGAATGGAACAGCTGTTAATACTGTAGAAAACGACAGTTTCTCGATCGGCTTTACTTTGAAACAAACCGGCAATGATATTACCGGAGAATTTTCAACGGCTGCTGCTCCCGGAAACGTAACAGGGTCCATATCCGACAACACCGTAACAATTATTCTTACACCGTCAGCGTCCAGTGGCTACACGGAGGTTGATACTTTTAAAGGCACATTAAACGCTGCAGGTAACGAGATCACCGGCACTTTTACGTCTACCGAAAGTGGCATAAGCGGCACTTTCGATATAAAAAAATAATAAAGGATTTAACTATAGTAAATTATAATGGAACAAGAAAGCACAAAAACCAGATATTCAGACACCGAATTAAAAGAATTTAAAGACCTGTTATTGGATAAGCTGCGCATAGCCCGCGAAGAACTGAACGCGCTTGCTACATCATTAAGCTCGCCAAACGCGAATGGAACTGATGATACTGCTGGTACCTATAAAACACTGGAAGACGGATCGGCTACGCTGGAGAAGGAACAAATAAATCAATTGGCCGCGCGCCAAAAGAAATTTATTGAGCAGTTAGAAGCTGCGCTTGTACGCATTGAAAACAAAACTTATGGTGTTTGCCGCGAAACCGGTAAGCTGATACAAAAAGAGCGTTTACGTGCCGTACCGCATACTACCCTTAGTATGGAAGCGAAATTAAAGCAATAAATGAAGCCGGCTTACTTAAAACCATTTTTAATTGTTGTTTTTATTGTCCTGATCGACCAGATCATCAAAACCTGGGTAAGGACACATATGTACATGGGCCAGGATATCCACTTCCTGGGCGACCGTGGCATGCTGCATTACACCGAAAACAACGGCATGGCCTTCGGCATGGAATTGGGCGGGGATTATGGTAAGCTGGTTTTAACACTTTTCCGCATTTTCGCGGTATTTGCCATTGGCTACGGGCTGGTGTACCTCATCAAACATAAATATAACCGGGGCCTCATTATATGCGTGGCGCTGATATTGGCAGGCGCGCTGGGCAATATTGTCGATTCCACCTTTTATGGTATAATCTATCAGCATGGCAACCTGTTTTTTGGCCGCGTGGTTGATATGTTTTATTTCCCGTTGCTCTCGGGCAACTTCCCGCAATGGGTACCTATTTGGGGCGGGCAGGATTTTATCTTTTTCCGCCCGGTATTTAATTTAGCCGATGCCTCGATATCCGTTGGCGTTATCGCTATTTTGCTATTCCAGAAACGCTACTTTAAACGCGAAGTACCTGAAGTGGCCAGCCCGAATAGCGAGATGGTGGAGGAGTGATTTTGAATATTGAATACTGAATATCGAATGCTGAACGCCGAAGTTTAACTTCATCATTCGATATTCATCATTCGGTGTTCGATATTATAATGTTTATTGTATCTCCAATATCCTATACTTTTTCCCATTTACCTCAAACCCATCCCCGGCTTTCAATCCCTTCATCTTCAATCCCACCGGCGATGACGGCGACACGGCGAAGTATTCTGCCTCATCAACACTTAACTTTCCGGCACTTATAGCTATATAAAAGCTGCCGTTATCGGTAATCACCACACTGCCGGTTTCGGCAATGGTGGACGGGTTGGTGCCGACGGTGTTTAAGGCCACCATCAGTTTATTAGCTTCATTAAGTTGTATGGTATTGCGGTCCTTTTCCTGCTGCATCATGGCGCGGCCAGTTTCATATTTATCGCCCGCGCTGCTTTTGGTGTCGTCATTTTGGGCCTGTTCCGCGGCCTTAAAGGCTTGTCCGGCTTCCTGCATGCGGGTTTGGATGTATTGGACGCAGAGTGCGTGGAGTTGTTCTTTCAAACTATTATTCATCGATCAAATTTACACTATATTTATTCCGAGAAATCTTTACACCTAAACAAATGAGATATTTTACATCATGCGGTTCGGTTCTGATATTGTGCCTTTTCGGCTGTAACTCAACTGTGAAAAATAATGCGACAAAAAAACAGGCTGATACCCTTGAAAAAACGCAGGTCGCACAACAAAGCGTTAACACTGATTCAAGTTATAATAAAGAAGACCTGGCAGAGATACAAGACCTTGTAAGGCACGTGGTCAACTGGGGCGAATCTAAAAATTCATTCGACCTGGTGCCTGTGATAACTGACCCTGCAGATACGGTATGCATTGGTTTTGATTTGGAAAAAGTTAAAAGTAACCTTGACGCATTAAAGGCAACGGGTTATTTCTCGGCGGACTTTATTGATAACTACAACCAAATATTGCAAACGCTCGATAAGGATATGAAGGCTAACAAGTTCGGTAAATGGTCGACCGGGGAATTGCCGCCGTTTAATTTTGCAAATGATGTCGACGTTTGGACGGATTGCCAGGACGTGCCCTATGATACGCCCAACGCTTATAATTTGGTTGAGGTGCACGTAGTTACTTTAAATAAGGACGAAGGCGAACTATATTGGAAATGGGGCAAACTTAGCGCCGATACTGACCCGAGTTGGAAAAAGTTCTCCTACAAGTTTAAGGTAAAAAAGGAAGATGGCAAGTGGAAGATAGCTTACCTGGAAGGGTTTGATTATAACAATAGTATAAAAGTTCCGGTTTAAAATAAAAGCCCCCTTGCACTCGCTGCTTGGGGGCTTTCAACCTAAACCTTATCACAATGCAGGTGAGAATCACCTACAGAAACACAAACGTAATTTTTTGCCGACCGGATATGTAAGTATCTCAATCATGACACAAAAATGATAATCAGATCATCATATACGTTTGTACCTACAAATAAAAATATAGAATATGAAGAGATTATGAATTTATAAGTGTGATGCAAAAAACTTCAGGCTATCTATAATGTGGGTTGCCCAATAATACCATTCATGGCCGCCGGTATATTCATCATATTCATGATCGATGCCTTCCTGCACCATTTTTTCATGAAGTTCGCGGTTGTATTTTAGCAGCAGATCATCCGTACCGCAATCAAATTTTACTGGCGGTAAGCTATCGCGATACTGCTTAAAGGTAGCCAGTATGTCTTCATCAACAATATTATGCTGTAAATAACTTTTCAAATGTTCCTCTACAAATAACTTTATCTGCGGTAAACTGGTTATAGAGGAATGCCCCGATATGGCCTTAAACCTGTCGCCATATTTCGCCCCTATCCGTAAGGCCCCAAATCCGCCCATTGATAATCCCGAAATAAACAAAGGCGATTCTTTTTGCGCGCCGTTGATAACTTCCATAACCGCGTTAGGCACATCCTCAGCTATCCAACGCTCAAAATCCAAATGGTTATGCGGCAAATACCCCGACCCATCGCCCCACAACCCGTCTGATGGCATGGCCAGTATCATGGGCGGCAGTTCCCTGCTTTTTATCAGCTCATCAATTTTTAAATGGATACCCGTGTTCATCGGCCAGTTCCACGCACTGCCATACACGCCGTGCAATAGTATGACTATCGGAAGCGTATCGTTTTTATGGGTGATACGCGGCACATAGACGCATATATCCCCCCGCCCTTTTAAATGGGGCGTTTTTACGGTGATAAACCGCAAATTATCCCGTTCAAATTCCGGGTTCGATACTTCTATTGTTCTGAATTTCGACATTTAATCAAATACAATTACACCTTTTGCGTTGCGGCCTGCCAGCATATCGTCAAAGGCTTTATCAAGGTTGTTTAAACTATAAGTGCGGGTTATCATTTCTTCCAGCAGCATATCGCCGCTTTCGTACAACTCAACAATTTTTGGGAAATCTATCTGTGGCTTGCATTTGCCGTACAGCGGGTTCATATAAATTTTATCCCACTCGAACAGCTTCATGTCGATAGTTATATCCTGTTCGATACCGCTTACCTGCATGGCCGTGCCTGCATTGCGTACCATAGCCAGCGGCGCGGCACCAAGCTCGGGGATAGCGGTGCACTCGAAAGCATAATCGGCGCCGCGGGTGGTCATTTCACGTACCTGTTCTGCGGCTTTTAATAAGCCTGTATCATCCCTGTCGGCCAAAATAGTATGCGTAGCGCCAAATTTTTTGGCCATTTCCAAACGGTTGGGATTTACGTCAATCGCGATGATCATACCCGCCTTAGCCACCTTCGCGCCTTGTATCACGTTCAACCCTACACCACCCGTGCCCAGCACTACAACCGAAGTACCCGGCTGCACTTTCGCGGCGTTCACTGCCGAGCCATAGCCCGTCATTACCCCGCAGCTGATAATTGCCGATGCCGGAAAGCTCATTTTCTCTGATTGGTTCTTCACCACTGCCGATTCCTTCACCAAAGTATATTCAGATATGGTACCGATGTTGAACGACCGTATAACCGGCACTCCATTTTTCGTAGTGCCTTCCTTATCAGCATGGCCTGGCGTATACCCATTACCACCCGCAGCTACCGGAGAGGCTATCTCGCAAATATGCTGATTGCCCTGCAAACATTGGAAACATTTACCGCAGTGCATGGCCCAGTTGAGTATTACTTTATCGCCAACGGCAACGCTGGTAACATCCTTGCCCACTTTAACTACCGTACCCGCACCTTCATGGCCTATAATTAATTGTTTGCCCCAACTTAGTGAATCATGGTCGGTATGGCAAAGCCCGGCGGCCTTTACTTTTACCAGTACTTCATCGGCTGCAGGGTCGCTGATTTGTATCTCTTCTATTGAAAATTTGCCGTCGCCTTTGGTTATGGCGGCTTTACAGGTGATCATTATTTATTGAGTGATTGAGTGAGTTAGTGAATTAGTGAATTAGTGATTGAATATTTATTTCAACAGTTCATTTTTCAGGTAGTTGGCGCTCATGGTAATGCTTTTATCCCAATCCATCGCGAAGTTTTCCTGCTCAACAAAAGCATAATTAACACCAGCCAATTTTTGATAGCTGAATATTTTTTTAAAGTCGATAGTGCCTGTGCCTACTTCCGTATTTATATTATTGTTGGATTTATCCATATCCTTCACATGTAGCAGCGAAAAACGCCCCGGATGCTGCTTGAACAGTTCCACTGGGTCGGCACCGCCGCGCACTATCCAGTAAATATCCATTTCCATTTTAACCAGGGCCGGGTCGGTATTGCTTAATAGCAATTCGTAGCCATTTTTGCCGCCGCCCATGTCGGTAAATTCAAAATTATGGTTGTGGTAACCCAGGTGTACGCCTACGGCTTTGGTCGCTTCACCTGCCTTGTTCATTTTATCGGCCAAAATTTTATAATCATCGGCTGTTTTGCGGTACTCTTCAAATATCCAGGGGATAACCACATATTTTTCGCCCAGGATATTGGCCACATCGGCAAAATGCTTCAGGTCGTCCAGGTCCTTTTCGCCGCCGATGTCAATACCGTATAGTCCGCTGGTGGTTATTAAGTTATTGGCATCGAGTATAGCTTTAAATGCTTTGGCATCCATGCCCCAGAATTTATCCTTGCGGGTATAGCCATTGGGTTCAACATTGGTATAACCCGCCTGTGCCACTTTGGCAAGTACACCCGGCACATCTTTGGCAATCTGCTCGCGCACGGTGTATAGTTGCAGACCCACTTTTTTATGAAGCTTCGGTAGTAATAAAGCAGGCTTTATCATTAGCCCCGCGCTTAGTAAACTGGCTTGCTGAATAAATTCCCGGCGGTTGGTTTGCATAGTGTTTTGTTTTATCTTGTATTAATTCCCTCCCTTGGGAGGGGTGCGGCTGCCTTAGCGTAATGGCAGGGAGGGGTTAGTCGGCTAAACCCCTCCCTGCGCCCTCCCAAGGGAGGGAATCGCACAGCCTTGGATTTTTTATATATTTCCCAGCTTAAACTCCTCCACCGCGTAATTAGCCGCCCTTGCCGTTAGCGCCATGTAAGTAAGCGACGGGTTTTGGCAGGCTGTTGATGCCATTGCCGCGCCATCGGTAACAAAAACATTTTGCGCGTCCCAAACCTGGTTCCATTTGTTGAGTACCGAAGTTTTGGGGTCGCGGCCCATGCGGGCTGTGCCCATCTCATGTATAGCGGAGCCCATGCTGTAACCTGAATCAAATTTAGCCGCGTCCTTTATACCTGCCGCGGTGAGCATTTCCATGGCATCGTTCACCATATCTACGCGCATCTTCTTTTCATTATCTTTTATTTCGGCGTCGATGGCTAATACGGGCAGGCCCCATTTGTCTTTTTTGTTTTTATCAAGTGTTACTTTGTTCTCGTGGTAGGGCAGCGTTTCGCCAAAGGCGGCCATGCCGAATACCCATTTGCCGGGTTCGCCTAAAGCATCCTTGTAGGCGCCGCCTATGTTCATTTCGGCAATGTCGCGGCTCCAGCCTTCTCTGCTTGCCAATCCCTGGTAGCCGAAGCCGCGCAGGTAATCGCGTTTGTCGCCATTCAGATTTTGGAAACGGGGTACATAAACGCCGTTCGGCCTGCGGCCGAAGTAATAGCGGTCATCAAACCCTTCTACGGTTCCCCAGGCACCGGCGTTGTAGTGGTGGTCCATCAAATTATGGCCAAGCTCGCCGCTGCTGCTGCCGAGGCCATCGGGCCAAACATCAGTGGCGGAGTTCATCAGCACCCAGGCGCTGTTGAGGGTTGAGGCATTGAGGAAAATCACCTTGGCGTAATACTCATAAGTTTGGTTGGTTTGCGCGTCCAGCACTTCAACGCCCGTGGCTTTCTTTTTATCCTTATCGTACAAAATGCGGGTAACTATCGACCACGGTCTTAAGGTTAAATTCCCGGTTGCCACCGCCGCCGGTAAGGTGGACGATTGCGTACTGAAATATCCCCCGAACGGGCAACCCAGCGCGCATTGGTTGCGGTACTGGCAATGGTTGCGCCCCGGCAAGGCTTTGGTTAGATTAGCCGTGCGGCCAATGATCATGCGCTGCGTTTTATAATGGGTGTTGATACCATCGGCTATATGCTGTTCGGCGCAGTTCATGTCCATGGGTGGCAGAAACTCGCCGTCGGGTAGTTGGGGCAGGCCGTTCAGGGCGCCGCTGATGCCGGCATGTTTTTCTACATGGCTGTACCAGGGGGCAATATCTTTGTAACGTATGGGCCAGTCGACCCCGATGCCTTCTTTCGCGTTAGCCTCAAAGTCCAGATCGCTCCAGCGGTAGCTTTGCCGGCCCCACATTAATGACCGCCCGCCAACATGGTAGCCGCGATACCAGTCGAAGCGCTTTACTTCAACATAAGGACTGTCCTTATCGCTGGCCCAGTAATCCAGGTTGGTTTCGTTCAAAAAATAGTTTCGGCCAAGTACCGGGTAATCCTTGCTCATTTGCTGCGTGCGGCCGCCGCGGTGCGGGTATTCCCAGGGCGCTTTGGTGGCGTTTACATAATCCTTAATGTGCACAATGTTCCGGCCCCGCTCCAGCATCAGGGTTTTGAGGCCGCCTTCGCACAGTTCCTTAGCCGCCCAGCCGCCGCTTATGCCCGAGCCTATCACAATAGCATCATAGGTGTTGTCTGCCATAATTTACTGGTTTATATGCGCGGAATAGTATACCGGCAGTATCGGCTAATTACGCTATACTTAGTTAGCAAAAGAAAGCGAAAATTGGCAAATAATTGGTTTATATTAATCGTATCAAAAATGATACTTGTTTATACATAGTTACAAAAAATAATGACAGATAGTTTCCGCCATTATTGTATTAATTTTTACATTGTTTGATGGCGGGAAGATGGTTTACATTTGATAGTATATTGAAATACTTAATGTCGGATTATAATATCAATAAGTTCCGGTTTGATTTGGGCGTTGCCGCTGGTAGAAGCGGCCGGGCTGTACGCTCATACTGCACGGGCCTTAAGCGCGGCTTATACCAAAACCCACTACACGGCAGGTATCCGCTACCATCCCTAACGCAAAAAACTGTCACCCTTAGCTTGTCAAAGGGCGCTGCCATCCCTAACGCGGGTTCGGGGATAAAGAAGTGCTTTGCCGTAGTTTTGTTATTAAGTTTGTTTACCTTAAACACCTTCGCCCAGCATAAAAAAACGACCGCCCGACAAAGCGAGATCATTTACCACATATTCCAGCGCAGTTTTTATGACAGTAATGGCGATGGCCACGGCGACCTGAACGGTATTTACCAAAAGCTTGATTATCTGCAGCAATTAGGCGTAACAGCTGTTTTGTTGACGCCTTTGTATGAATCGGTTTATTACCATAATTATTTCGCTACTGATTTTTATAAGATCGACCCGCGCTACGGCACCATGGCCGATTATGTAAGGCTGATAAAGGAACTGCACCGCCGCCACATGAAATTTTATATGGATATGGAAACGCAGTATGTGGCCAGCGACCATATCTGGTATCGCGACAGCCATAATAACCCGGCCTCGAAATACAGCGATTATATAGTGTATACCGATAAAACCAACAGTAAGGCTATCCCCATTGTAGGTTTTGTAACCGATTTTACCGGGTATGATAACATAACCCGCCGGTTGGTGATGGTGAATTTGGATAACAAGGAGGTACAAAAGTACAACTATAACTTCTTCAGGTTTTGGCTCGACCCCAACCATGATGGCAAATTTGACGATGGTGTTGATGGCTTCCGGCTCGACCATTGTATGGACAACCTGGATAACGCCAACCGGTTGCCGCATTTGTTCGATACCTTTTGGCGGCCGTTATTAGGTAAGCTAAGAGCGATAAACCCTAAAATAAGCATTGTTGCGGAGCAGGCGCAATGGGGCTCATTTGGAATAGATTATTTGAAAAATTCGGGTGTCGACCGTGTGTTTGGTTTCAGGCTGGCATTCGCGATCCGTAATTTTAAAAAGAAGGAACTGGAAAATGTGGCCGATTCTACTTTTTTAAATAATCCGCCGGGTACAAACCAGGTGGTTTTTTTAGAGAACCATGACTTTGAACGCTTCGCCAGCGCTGTAAAAAGCGAATCGGGTAAACTGCGGGTAGGCGCCGCCCTTAACCTGCTGATGGGGGGCGTGCCATCTATTTATTACGGCCAGGAACTCGGTATGCTGGGCAAAGACAAAACCTATGGCGCTACTGATGCCAACCAGATACCCGACCGCCAAGCTTTTGAATGGTATAAAAGTGATGCCGGTAAAGGCATGGCCTACTGGTACAGGAACGGCCCCTGGTGGACAAAGGACAACACTGATACCCCAGATGACGGCATATCGTTACAGGAGGAGCGTAACAACCCCAATTCGCTGTGGAATTATTATAAAAAGATGATAGCCCTGCGCAAAGAAAATCCCGTTATTGACTATGGCACCTATAAAAACGTAGTGAATGATAATGATAAAGTTTTTTCATTCGAACGTTATAGTGGTGATAAAAAAGTGGTAGTCGCGGTAAATTTATCAGGGGAACCACAAGATGTTGTTATTCAATCGGCAGGGGTATTGAAAAATGTTTTTGGCAATGTGAAGCCGCAATCAAATTCGGCAGATATAAAAATCACTTTACCAGCTTACGGGGTTGCTGTTTGGAGCAAGGGGGATAAATCGCTTAATGTTAGTTTTACAAAAAACTAATCACCAGGCACTAATTTCCAATCACTATTTTTCATTATGTTTAGCATATGAAATTTAACCCCCTAAAAATGATAAACAATAAAAAAAACTGGCACCAAAGGCATACAGAGGAAATGACCTTTGGCCAGCGGTTAGCTGATTCAGTAGCCACCGGCATGGGTTCATGGCGGTTTATTATTATCCAAACTTTAATAGTTGTACTATGGATGGCGCTTAACGTGGTTGCCATTGTTTACCACTGGGACCCATATCCCTATATTTTATTAAACCTTTTATTCTCAACCCAGGCCGCTTATGCCGCGCCCATTATCATGATGGCCCAAAACCGCCAGAATGAACGCGACCGTGCCCAGGCCGATGAAGATTTCCGAACCAATGTGGAGGCTAAAAAAGAAATTGAGGAATTACAATTGCGCCTGAATGCTATCGAGATAGATAAGCTGGATAAGATATTGGCCCTGCTTGAAAAAATGGATAAAAAGTAGAAGCAAGAGTCAAGATGCAAGAATCAGGAAATTAATTTTTTTGTCCTGGCTCTTGATTCTTAACTCTTGCTTCTCATAAAAACCCTAACTTTGCCTTCATGAGCAGCACTGCTGAGGAATTTTTGGTTGCCAGTGAGGAAAAGGCATTCGACCCCGATCATCGCCGTATTATAAATTTTAATATAGGCAGGTATGACGCGGCGGTGAAACGTGGTTTATCACGGCTTATCAACCTCGAAACTGCCAAAAGAAAGGGTCATGTGATCAAGTGGAAGGTGATGGAGAACCTGGACAAGTTTTTGCCCGAGTTTGAAGCCAATTTCCAGCGGCGCGGCGGCAAGGTAATATGGGCCAATGATGCCGAGGAAGCCAACCGCGAGATACTCAACATTATACAAAAAGCAGGCGGCAAAACCGTTGTAAAATCCAAATCAATGGTTACCGAAGAAATTCAGTTGAATGAATTTCTTGAACACAACCATATCGAATCATTGGAAACCGACCTGGGCGAGTATATTGTTCAGCTGCTTGGCCAAAAGCCATACCATATTGTTACCCCGGCTATGCACCTGAGCAAAGAGGATATAGCCAAATTGTTCCATGAGCGTTTTGGTACGCCCATTGACGCTACACCCGACCAGGTTACCCAAAAGGCCCGTGAACTGCTGCGCGAAAAATACCTGCAGGCCGATATAGGTATTACCGGCGCCAACTTTTTAATTGCCGATACCGGCAGCATCGCCATCAGCGAAAATGAGGGCAACGCGCGTTTAAGCACCAGCTTTCCTAAAATACACATCGCTATTGTCGGTATCGAGAAGATCATCCCGTCAATGGCCGATCTTGACTTGTTCTGGCCCATGCTGGCCACACATGGCACCGGGCAAAATTTAACTGTTTACAACACCATTTTAAGCGGCCCGCGCCAGCAAACGGAAACCGATGGCCCCGAAGAAATGTACGTAATACTGCTTGATAATGGCCGTACTAACCTACTGGCGCAAAAAGAGCAACGACAGGGTTTATACTGCATCCGCTGCGGCGCTTGTTTAAATGCCTGCCCGGTGTATAAAAATATCGGCGGCCATGCTTACGCTACCGAATACAGCGGGCCCATAGGCTCTGTTATAACCCCGCATATGAAGGGCATGGAAGAGTTTAAACACCTGAGCTATGCCAGCAGCCTTTGCGGTAAATGCACGGAAGTTTGCCCGGTAAAGATCGATATACATAAAATGCTGCTCCTGAACCGCCGCGACGCGGTAAAGGAGGGAATAGTTTCCAAAAAAGAACGCTGGGGCTGGCAGGCCTGGAAAAAGGGCATGCTAAGCCGTAAGTTCGAGGATTATTTTAGCGGCAAAACCAAAAATTTCTTCATGAAGTTCCTCTTCAAAAAAACATGGGGCCATCTGCGCGAAATGCCAAAGGTTGCGGAGAAGTCATTTACCAGGCAGTGGCAGGAAAGAAGCGGGGAGAATAGATAAATCAATTACTGTCATTTCTAGGTACGATGAAGCAATCCCGTTGCCTGCTTACGATAATAAATAGCTAAGAGATCGCCACGCTACGCTCGCAACAATGACAAGAGTTTATTTAGCAGGCATTGCCCATTTCCAATCACCTCAATGCACGTTCCCGAACCCAAATTCCTTGTAGCTATTAGGCAGTTCGTTGTTGCTGCTAAAGGCAAAAGTGAATGTGGCACGCCAGCTCTCAAAATCGGCCACTTTATTATCTTTTAATTGTTCGGTATGCGCAGAGCTTAAAGCGTATATACCTTCGCGGCTCAGCTTAAAATAAATAAGGCCCGATGCATCGCTGCTCAGTTTTTGCGGAAAGATATTGCCCCCTACTGTTTTAACGGTTAGCGTTACCCCGGCGTTCACTAAAGGCTTACCTTTAAAAAGCACTACGGCGCTAATATCATCGCCATAATTAAACTTATAGGGGTTTTGCTTTAATACTATCTCGTAATCCTGGTTAAGGGGCTTATCAAAAATATTGCCTTTTTCTTTTTCAACTTCAACCAGGGTTTTCATGCAACTGGTAAACTTTTCTTTGTAAAAAAGCTGGTTACTGCTTTTTACCTTGTCGGCAATATTATCAGGGTCGTTGGCATCAAGGGTACGTAAAAACTTACTACGGGTCATTTCACTTGGGGGCGGATTAGTGGTCATGCTGGCCATCAGCAACCCTTCCTCGTTTGTAGTTACTCTTACTATGGGTGCAATGCTGTCAATAACAACAGCAGTTGGTTTCAGATCGGATTTTTTCTTTCCTTCGTACAAATTGAACTCGCTGGTTTTATCGGCCTGGTATTTAACATCGGTTTGTTTGGTGAAGTCGTCATTGGTGCTCATCAAATGCAGGTTCAGCTTATCTCCTTTTTGCAGGTAAAACTTTTCGGGCATTAAATAATAACTTTGGGCATGAGCTTCAAAAGCCGCCACCACCAATACTATCGAAAAAAACAGGTGCTTAGTCCTCATGGTATAAAGAATTGAATTGTAAACATACAAAGTTTTAAAAACATCAGTAGTTTAGCTATATGAATTTCGACCGAAAAAACCTCAATAATGACGTTTTAATCGCTTTTTATAGAAAATTGTTACTTCCGAGGCTGATTGAAGAGAAGATGCTGATCCTTTTGCGGCAGGGGCGAATAGGCAAATGGTTCTCGGGCATCGGGCAGGAAGCGATAGCAGTGGGCTGTACCCTGGCTTTAAATAATGATGAATATATTTTACCCATGCACCGCAACCTGGGTGTTTTTACCTCGCGCGATATTCCGCTCTCGCGGTTAATGGCGCAATGGCAGGGCAAGCCTTCGGGGTTTACCAAGGGGCGCGACAGGTCGTTCCATTTCGGCACGCAGCAATATAAAATTTTAGGCATGATATCGCACCTGGGGCCTCAACTGGCGCTGGCGGATGGTATCGCGTTAGCAGATGTTTTAAACCAAAGAAAAAGAGTTACGCTGGTTTTTACCGGCGAAGGCGCGACGAGTGAGGGCGATTTTCACGAGGCGCTGAATGTGGCAGCCGTATGGAACCTGCCCGTTATTTTTATTATAGAGAACAATGGCTATGGGCTCTCCACCCCGGTTGCGGAACAATATGCCTGTAAACGGTTAGTGGATAAAGCTATAGGCTACGGCATGGAGGGGCGCCGTATAGATGGCAATAATTTGCTCGAAGTTTTCCATACCATACAAGCTATAGCCGATGGTATGCGTTACAATCCCCGCCCGGTTTTGGTGGAATGCATGACCTTCAGAATGCGGGGGCATGAAGAGGCATCGGGCACCAAATATGTGCCTCAACATTTGTTTGAGGAATGGAGCGCAAAGGACCCTATAACAAATTTTGAGAAGTTTTTGCTGGATGAACAAGTGCTGCGCCCCGAATGGCCGCAAATTATAAAAGCCGAATTTGGCAAAATGATAGATACAGAAATTGAAAAGGCTTTTAACGAGGCTGATATTGTGCCCAATATAGCTACTGAGGTAGCTGACATGTACAAGCCATACAGCCCGTCTGCTTTACCGCAGTCTGCAACATTAACCAAACGGAGATATATTGATGCCATAAGCGATGCACTGCGTTTAAGTATGCGCAATTACGAAAACCTGGTAATTATGGGGCAGGACATTGCCGAGTATGGCGGCGCTTTTAAAATAACGCAGGGCTTTGTTGAAGAATTTGGCAAGGGCCGTGTAAGGAACACGCCCATTTGCGAATCGGCCATTGTTGGCGCGGGGATGGGTTTGGCAATAAACGGCGGCAAGGCTGTAGTTGAAATGCAGTTTGCCGATTTTGTGAGCAGCGGGTTTAACCAGGTGGTAAACAACCTGGCCAAAACCTATTACCGCTGGGGGCAAAATGTGGATGTGGTAGTGCGTATGCCAACAGGCGGGGGCACCTCTGCCGGGCCGTTCCATTCGCAAAGTAACGAGGCGTGGTTCACCAAAACGCCGGGATTGAAAGTGGTTTACCCTGCCACCCCTGTCGATGCCAAAGGCCTGCTGATGGCGGCTATTGCCGACCCGAACCCGGTAATGTATTTTGAGCATAAATATTTATACCGCAGCAATACCGATGATGTACCCGATGGCGAATACTACGTAGAGATGGGCAAAGCAAAAGTGGTGAAGGAAGGCACAAAGGCCAGCATTATCACTTATGGATTAGGCCTGCATTGGGCGCTGGAATATACAGCTAAACATCCCGGTATATCCATTGAGGTCATTGACCTGCGCAGCCTGCAGCCCTGGGATAAGGAAGCTGTTGAGGCCAGCGTAAAAAAGACCGGCCGCGTTTTAATTTTGCATGAAGACACCCTAACCAGCGGTTTTGGCGGCGAAATTGCCGCGCATATTGCCGAACATTGCTTTAGTTATTTGGATGCCCCGGTTATGCGCTGCGCCAGCCTGGATACCGCCATCCCAATGAACAGGGATCTGGAAGACCAGTTTATGGCCAAAGCAAGGCTGGAAGAAAGCATGGAGAAACTTTTGAATTACTAATTCGATAAGATAATACCGAACACTGAATTTTGAATATCGAATAATGAAGGAAACTTCGATATTGGATATTCAGAATCCGTTATTCAATATTATTTCTTTCCCTTACCGATCCCCGCTACCCGGCTGGTGTTATCCTTCACAAATGTTTCCCAGCCGGAATAGGATTTTTTAGCGCCAGCGCTGCCTTTACCTGTGGTTATTTTTTGGAATGAATGGCAAACGGCAACTGCCAGGCCGTCTGTAGCGTCTAAAAATTCAGGCGTTTCTTTAAACCTTAACAGGCGTTGTACCATAGCGGCAACCTGCTCTTTGGTGGCGTTACCATTGCCCGTTATCGCCTGTTTTATCTTCCGCGGTGAGTATTCCGTTATCTCCACATTGCGTGATAGTGCAGCCGCCATAGCCACACCCTGCGCACGGCCCAACTTTAGCATTACCTGTATATTCTTGCCGTAAAATGGCGCTTCAATGGCCAGGCAATCGGGGTGATAATTATCAATAAGGGCTACAGTCTTTTCAAATATGCGCTGTAGTTTTAGCATATGGTCGTCAAGGTTATCCATCTTCACAATGCCCAGGCTTATCAGTTCTATTTTTGAACCGGTTTCTTTTACCAGTCCATAACCCATCACCGCTGTGCCGGGGTCGATGCCTAAAATTATTCGTTCTTTTTGGATGGTGGTTTGCTGCATAATAATTAACAGGCTAAGTTAACTAATCAGGGCTTACTATGGTTCAGCAAAGCCATATATTCTTCACGGCTTATCATTTCCGCACCCATTGATGCTAAATGTTCGGTGTATACCTGGCAGTCTATTAAATTATATCTCCCCGACTCACATAACCAAACCAAAGCGGCTTTCGATGCATTACTTACCCTGCTGAACATGCTTTCACCGCAAAAAACCGAGTTTACCTGCACGCCGTAAAAGCCACCCACTAATTCATCCTGTTCCCAAACTTCAACCGAATGCGCATGTCCCGATCGGTGCAGCTGCCTGTAAGCGGCTTTCATGTCGTCATTTATCCAGGTGCCATCCTGCCCGGGCCGTTCAGCGCTTGAACAGGCCTCTATTACGTCATAAAAACATTGATTGGCGGTAACGATAAACTTGCCTGAGCGTAACACCTGCCGCATACTTTTCGAGATTTTCAGCCTTTCAGGATAAAGCACGAACCGCTCATGCGGCGAATACCACAAAATAGGCTCACCGGCACTGTACCAGGGGAATATGCCATTATGATATGCGAGCAGCAACCGATCAACCGACAAGTCGCCGCCAACAGCCAGCAGGCCATCGTCTTCGGCCAGTGCCGGGCTGGGGAAAAGTAAACGCTCATCAAGCCTGAATATCATCAGGAGCAAATTTACGCCTTCTTGCGTATCACCAGCTTTTTATTCTGTGCTTTTGCAACCGCGTCAAGGTATTGCTGCAGTTCGTTATACTTAGCAGCAGGAATAACATGGTTAGTTAAAGTAAACTTGGCTGTGGCAGTTACCTGGTTTTTCGCCGTATCGTAAACATATTTAATATCGTAATTGCCATAGGTGAATTTCAATGTTTGGTTTACTGGCAATGTTTCTATTTCAAAGCCTTTAGGCAGGTCGATGGTGGTGACACAGGTTTTTTGCATTGGCGTTTCAAAAAAGTAATCGCTTTTTCGATTTTCTTCAATCGGAACCGTAAATGCACACAAATCAAACACATGCGGGTGATAAAACTGTTTGTCGCCTGTCATTATATCGCAAAACTTATCATATTCCAGATTAAGATCTACTTCCTTTACACCACTATTGTCCGCACCCGGGTTATAGTCAAAAGCCGATGGCTGCTTTATATTCAACATGTGCATTATATATTCTTTTTGCTCATCAGTTTTTAAATACGGCAGATGTTCAACGTATTCATCACGGTACACACCTGAGCATAGTATTTTCACCTGCGCTTTTGCCCCTCCATCCGAATCGATAGCTAAATGCACCTCGCTGTTAAACTGATTTGCCTGGGCGGTACTTTTGGGTGTGTTAATTAGTACCCCTCCGTTTTCAGTAATAAGCAGTGCGTTGCGGTTTTCGGTAAACGGGCCCAATGTTCCGAATGGCTCCGTTGTACTTGTACAATCAAGCCAGGTAGTATCATTCTTAAACGGGATACATAATATCTCATGGTTAAAATGGTTATCCGGGAACGATGGATCACTGGGTTGAGCGTTAAACCCGGCGCCAATTACAGCCCAGCATGATGGTATATTTACAGCCTTAAGCAAAGCATACATATAATTAGCCAAAGCCTTACAATCGCCGTATTTTTTGCTGTCTACAAAATTGGCATCAAAAGGCTTCCAGCCGCCAATGCCTAACTGTATGCTAACATAACGTGTGTTTTTTTGCAGATACTCATATAAAAACTTTGCTTTGGCTTTATCCGTTTTGATCGTATCGGTCATTTTCTTTATTTCAGCTGCCCGTTCAGGGTTTAAGGTGCATACATCTTTATTTAAGCCATATACCCATTTGCCATAGTTTTGCCATGAACTTATATCCCCTGGATAGCCATCGCAATTAAACGCATTGGTTCCAAATAAAACCGATGGAAGAATTGTCCACTTTTCAGAGCCATCTTCTTTTTTTATAGCCCTTAAATTATTTACGTGCCAAATGTATGTTTCTACACCGTCAGTAGTAACTTTTATCGGGTTTAATGCTATGTTTTTGTATTTGAACCTGAAACCGATCTCGGGCTTTGCCGAAACCTTATATGTTTCTTGTTGTACAGATTGTTCAATATGTTGTATATCCCAATCGTCCATGCTTATGAAGCTGCTTAAAGTCTCTTCATAGCTAATATCAATAGTTGTAGGGTAAGTTGCAACCGCATATTCTAATTGCAAAAAACGCTCATCGGTTACCATTGTTGAATTATCGATAGCGGCACCATCATACATATCGCTTTTATGGTACTTTTTTAGCGGCAGGCCTTCGGCGTTATAGCCCTGGATTGTTATACTGCTGTAGGTGTCATATTTTCGGTTGTAGCCAAATCCTACCACTGCTTCATGATCACCTTTCTCATTTAAGATAGTTACTATTTTATGATGCTTTATAACGGCTTCGCCCGGTCCTTTTATAACCACCTCATCGCTTAAATAACGAACAACAGAGTTCGCGTCATTCTTTAACGAATCAGGTATAGCTGATGCTAAATAAACATCCTTTGGCAGGTCTTTATCCTGGCCGAAACTATGTGCTGCCGCTAAAAAATATATGGCACCTATCAACAAAAATTGCGCGGGATATTTAAAAGTAAATTTCATTATGATTTTTTAAGTACTACCTGTTCATTTAGCATTTCATACAGTTTTTTATAAAACTCATGAAAGTCAGGGTATTCATCTTTAAAATAAATAGTTTTTTTATGGTTGATAACATATCTTACGGTTAAGGTGCCATCTTGTTCAATAATGCTTCGCCTGAAGATAATACTGGCATCGGGCGTGCTCATGGTTATGTTTTTTGGTAAAGCATCAACTTTATACCCGGGCGGCAATTTAAAAACGCCATTGAGTACCATGTTGTCGCGATAGCCAAAATCAATATCTGTAAAACGAGCTCCACTTAAAAACGGGTTTTTATTAAGCCCCGTAAGCTGGTTAGGATTAAAGTAGATATAATTATCATCAGATACGGCAAGGTCAAGGCTAAAATCAACATTTTGCACCAATGGCAAACTATCAACAGTTAAATTGTCCATTTTAAATGCCGTTATTTTCAAATTATTATCATCATTTTTTAAATTACTGGTGTATTTTTTTTCATCCTCTGCCGCGTAATCTTCGAGGCCTTTTATACGATTATACGTATAATTGCTTATTTGAGCCGTGCCTTCCATTTTATTGCTGGCTTTTATTTCAGCGTTTAAATAAATTGATTTTATTGCCGGGTCATCGGTCCCCATAAAAACCATTTTATAATCCTTGTTATCTTCATCTACACTTAAACCAAATGTATTTAACTGATCATAAGGTATTACATTAAATATATTGTATTTATTGCTTGCATCAAGTACATAATTTTTTGCACTGTCAACTGGTATATATACTACAGTTTTATTAAAACCAAGCGGATCGGCATTAACGGGGCTTAGTTTGCCATTATTTTTCGTACTCACAACCATTGGCATAGCCCGGATGCCCGACTTTTTAAGCAAATGGTAAAGTATGAGGTTTATTTCGGCCGAGTTGCCGGTTTTAGCATTCCATGCCCTAACCGTACCATCTTTAGTGTCAAACCTTATAATTTTGTTCCACTTCATAGTGTTTTTCACTGTATCAAAAATATAAGCTATTTTTTCATCATCGTTCTTTAAAGTTTTGGCGTGTTTAATTATAACATTTTCGCCCGACAAGCCCAGGTCCATGTCGCCGCCAAAATTTTCGTATTTCACTAATGCTTCTCCAATTTTTGGCCAGGTATTAAATGAAGTATTGTTCATATCCACATACTCCATGCGCTGTAAATTATCCTGGCGTGAGGTCATGTAAGGTTCATCGGTCAACGAGGGCACGTTAGCAAGCGCCCTTGTTTGTCTTATATCGGTGGCATCGCCTTCACTTTTAGCATAAGGAAGCGATACATGCGGTATCAGCCTAAATTGCGAAAGAGCTGAAAAATTGGTTTGCAATTCGCTGTATCGTGTAGGAAAGTTGCTTTGAAAATACCATACTTTTTGATAATATTCCCTATATTCAAACTCAATTATTGAGCCTGGTTTTATATTCGGCATAGCAAATGTAATGGCCGAGATAAAGAGATTTATCCGTTCATTATATATAAATTTTTTGTCTAAAGGTGTAGCCACCATTTTCCCGTTTTCAAGATTAACAGTTTCGGCCTTAAGCCCGGCTATTCCTGCTTGTCCACCATAGCTAAAATATTCCAGGCGTACAGTTCCTGCGCTTTTTCCCTGATCATTAAATATCTTAATTCTTGTATGGCGTTCCATATCTAAGCCGCCGTTAGCGGTCATAATGCCAACATCAAAAAGCACTTCTGCACCTGCATTTTTCTCAAAATCGCATCCTTTCATTTCAAGGTCTGCCATATCAATTTTGCCATAAGGCTGATAGTTTGGCACTATTTGTTGCCCTTTAATAGAAAAATTAACTAAGCAGCAGGCTAAAAAAATATATACCTTCTTCATGTTTGAGTAAGCAAATAAGTGATATTATCCTTTCTTTAACACTATCTGTTCATTCAGCATCTCGTACATTCTCTTGAAAAATTCATGAAAATCAGGATAGTTCTCTTTAAAATAAATACTTTTTTGATAGCTGATGGTATAGCGTACTGCAATTGAACCATCCTGTTCACCAACAATACGTCTGAAGGTTATGCTATGATCGGGCATAGTCATGCTTATGCTTTTCGGCAATGCATCAATCTTAAAACCTGCGGGTATTTTATAAACACCACTTATTGCCAAATTATCAAGGCAGCCAAAGTCAATATCAGTATGGCGGTTTTCGCTTAAAAAAGGATTGCTGTGTAATGAGGTGAACAGATTGGGGTTAAAATAAATATAATTATCATCAGTGCCGGTGAGATCAAGATTGAAATTAACATCCTGTACAAGCGGCAAGGTATCCACATCCATATTTTCCATTTTTATTGATGATATTTTTAAATTATTGTTATCATCCCTTAAATAGTCAATATATTTTTTTTCACCGTCGGTTTTATACTTATCTAACCTATTTATGCGGTTATAACTAAAGCTGCTCAATTGCGCTGTGCCGGCTATTTTGCCATCGGGTTTTATTTCAGCATCAATGTATACGGCTTGTCTTACAGGGTCTGTTTTATCAACAAAAAGCAGGTCGTATGATTTTTTATCCATGTTTAGGTACAAGCCATACGCGTTTAATAACTCAAATGGCGTTTCATTATACATGTTATATTTTCCCGAAGCATCAAGTATATATCTTTTTGTGCTGTCAACCGGTATATACACTACAGCACGGTTAAATTGAGCTAATGATGTATACGTAATATTTACCCTTCCGTTGTCGCGTGTGCTCACAACCATGGGCAGCGCTTCAATCCCCGATTTTTTAAGTAAATGATACAATATCAGGTTTATTTCGGTTGCGGTACCTGTTTTTTTATTCCACGCTTCAGATGTGCCGTCTAAAGTGTACCATTCATCCATACCATTCCATTTCATGGTGTTCTTAACCGTATTAAACAGGTAAGCTATTTTTGCATCATCGGTTTTTAATGCTTTTGCCGATGTTATAATGGCTTCTTCACCAGTTAATTTTCTTTTTAGCTGCTTGCCGAAATCCTCGTCATCAGCCAGTTCGCCCCCAACTTTTGCCCAGGTATCTGATATATTATGCACAAAACCATAGGGCGGTCTAAACGAGGTTAGGTGAAAACTTATCGACTCTAAATTGTCATAGCTCGAACGCATATATGTTTCATCAGATAGCGATGGTATATTAACTAAAGCCAGCTTTTTTGCTTCAATACTATAGCTTACGGCATCTGAGCCAGATCCTATCGTCGCCGATTCGGATTTGGTTTCGTTTATTGCAAATGGGAAAAGAGTATGCGTTTGCCTTGAAAAGTAAAAATATTCAGGAATGTGCGTATAAAATTCGCTATATCGAACCGGCGCTTTTGTACTTTGAAAATACCAGGCGGGTATAGTAACCACTTGCGTGCTGTTCCAGCTGTACTTATATTCTATTATCGAGCCTGGCTTTACATTCGGCATTGAAAATACAATGGCACTGGTGTATTTATCAATAACCTGTGTAAATATCTGTTTTTTATCAAGCTTGGTTATTTCTTGTTTGCCATCAGCTAAATTTATTGTTTCGGCCTGTATACCTGTTATATATTCGTCGCGGTTAAAACTATGAAATGGTATGCGTATGTTGGCCTCATCCTTTCCATTGTCGTTAAAAATTTTAATGCGTTTATGGCAATCCATAACTACATTAAAAGACTGGTCGTAATACAGTTCGCCCTTATTTATCAAGATCTCAGAATTTGCGTCTTTTTCAAAATCACATGCTTTCATTTCCAGGTCGGCCTGGTCAATTTTGCCATAAGCTTGATCGGTAGGTATCGGGGCTGCGGTTTGTTGTGCTTTAGCAGAAAATGTAATAGCACAAAGGGCTAGCAGGGGTAAAAATTTATTCATTGCGTTAAGGTTTAATCGGCACTAATATAAACGAAAAAAATATTTTTTTTAAATCTTTTTTTCGTGGTATTCTGAAATATAATTGCAGGCAGGGTTTTTAGAGTTTACATTAAGGGTACTGCCATTAACCCGACATAAATAATAGTCACTCCCGGGATAAAGTGAGAATATTATTTAAGCTAATTTTTGTAGCCGTATTGTAATAAATCGCTTACAGGTTTAGCTATTTAGCTTACAAAATTATACATTAGCCCAACAAACTATGTTACCCATATAAAAAACGCATTTACAGTACAATAATGGTGCGTTTTTTGAGTATATATACATTGTTAGTTACATTAAACTATTATCATAATTATTAGTCAAAAAAACTGTAATACCCCGCAGCATAAGGTGTTCTTGAAATTAAATTATTTATCATCATGAAAAAGATATTTAAATATCTGTCAGTAACCGCGTTTAGCGGTGTCTTAGTTTTGTCGTTAGCCGGTATGGCTAATGCACAACATCATCCGGGTGGCGGTGGCGGCGGCGGTTCAGCACCTGCTCCACAGCGTTCAGCACCTGCGCCATCCGTGCAACAATCAAGGCCTGCTCCGCAAAGCTATTCAAGGCCATCCGAGTCAAGACCGTCCCCATCAAGGCCATCCGCCTCACAAAACTATTCAAGGTCATCGGGTCCGCGTACTTCAGGTACAGTACGTGCAGGCAATAGCTTTAACGGCCAGCGCTATATACAGCGTAACGGGGTAACACAACGTGTTTATTCAGGCGGCCACAATGGTTTGGGCTTACGAGGCACAAACGGGGTTACAGCCCACAGCTATCGCTCTTACCAGGGTTCAGTGTACGGCCATAACCATCCCGGTTATTCGGGCGGTGTACGTGCAGGCTATCTGCCAGGCCATGCTTATTATCATTATAACCGCGGGTATTATGGTTCATACTATTACCCAAGGCTTGGGTTTAGCGTAGGGTTTTTACCTTACGGTTATTATCCATTCTATTTTGGTGATTACCAGTATTTTTACAGCGGCGGTTTGTTTTATCAATATGATAACGATCAGTACACGGTTGTTGAACCGCCTGTAGGCGCTGAAATAAAAACGTTGCCTTCTGACGCGCAATCTATCGTAATAAACGGTCAGCAATATTATGAGGTAAATGGTGTTTATTACGAACCTATTACTAAAGATGATGGCACGCTAAGCTACCAGGTTGCCGGTAAGGATGGCGAACTGAATACTGATGGTGGCGATCAGAGCGTTGATAACGGCCCTCCGCCGCCACAAATAGGCGATATTGTTAGCCAGCTACCACCAAACTGCCGTAAAATAAGCATTAATGGCGAAAAACTGTACCTGTCCGAAGATGGCGTTTACTATAAGGCACAGTTAGACCAGGACAATAATAAAGTGTACAAAATTGTAGGCCTTCCGGCTGATGACGATCAAAGCCAGCCTGACCAGGATGGTAATTAATACTGCAATTAGTTAATATTTATAAAGGGCGAAACTTAATAGTTTTGCCCTTTCTTTTTTAACCATTAACAGTGCAATAATTATTAATTCTCCTGTTAACCTTCAAACCCCCGTTTATTATAAGTATCTTTATACAAATCCTGTAAACATATGGTTCTGTTCTCACGAAGAAATTTGCATTATTCCGACTATAAATGGAGCATTTACCCACACAACGATCCCCGCGTTTATGGTAAACCCGACGGAACATCATTCGAAAGGACAGAAGGTAATGAGGTGGTTTACCTTATTAACCGGTTAATGCTACTTTGGGATTACCGCTTTGCCAACACCGGCAATAAGATAGAAAAATTGATACATGATAAACTCCCTGCCGATGTACTCTTGCAGGAAGATGTTCAAAAATGGGTAAAGCTTAATCTCGAGTTTTAACCTCAAACCTACTATCAAAAAACAATTGTTATAACAACACTTATCTATTCCGGTATTTTTTTTTAGATTTGCCGCATAATTATTCAGCTTTGCAACTGCATTGTAAAAAGCCTGTTAATAATTATATCCTCAAAACAAAACTGCCTCTATTACTATTCTTAAATTGTTTATTTGCTGCGGCATAAATAATATAATTAATAACAATTATTTATTATTAAAAATATGATATTTGGGCGTCACAAATTATCCGGTTGTTATAATTAGGCCGGTCAACCTGTTCTAAATGAAAAAAACATCTTCCGCTGCAAAAATTCTTTCAATTGATATTGGCGGCTCACACATTAAGGCCACTATCCTTAACAGGGAAGGCGAACTCCAGATGGATTATGATAAGATAGCTACGCCCATGCCATCTACCCCCGAAAATTTGATCGACGCCACAAAAAAGCTGGTGAAAGAGTTTCCTTCTTATGATTGTATTTCGGTAGGTTTCCCCGGCTATGTAAAAAATGGCGTAATAAAAACCGCACCCAACCTGGGTAACGATGCCTGGAAAAATTTTGATCTGGCCACGAATCTGGGTGAAAAGCTTGGCGCACCTGCCAAAGTAGTAAATGATGCCGATATGCAGGGCTTAGGTGTTGTTGACGGGAAAGGCTTTGAAATGGTGATAACACTTGGTACAGGCTTCGGCACTGCTTTTTTACTCGACGGCCATTTATTACCACATTTAGAAATATCGCACCTGCCCATAAAAAAAGGTGATTATGACGATTACATAGGCGAACGTGCGCTTGAAAAAGAAGGTAAAGAAAAATGGAACAAGCGTATGGAAAAGGTTTTTGAAATATTAAAAACCGTATTTAATTACGATACTTTATATATAGGCGGGGGCAATGCCCGCAAAATAAATTTTAAGCTTGATGATAACATGAAGCTGGTAACCAACGAGGATGGGATAAAGGGAGGCGCACGCTTATGGACAATAGATGAGTTACCCGAAACAGCGGTTCCAACAGCCAAATCAACAAAAAAATAATCCCGATCATTACAATACAACAATATAAAAATGGATACTACAACAGAAAGCATAGAACAATTAGGTATTGATACCGTACGTGTGTTATCAGCCGATGCCGTTCAAAAAGCAAACTCAGGCCACCCTGGTACAGCAATGGCGCTTGCCCCAATGGGCCATGTACTTTGGACACAGTTTTTAAATTATAACCCCAAAAACCCGCATTGGGCAAACCGCGACAGGTTCATCCTTTCGTGTGGCCACGCGTGTATATTGCAATACAGCTTTTTGTACCTTACCGGCTATGACCTTAGCCTCGACGATATTAAAAACTTCCGCCAGTTAAACAGCAAAACCGCCGGCCACCCCGAATATGGCTTGTGCCCTGGTATTGATGTAACCACCGGCCCGTTGGGCCAGGGTTTTGCAAACGGTGTAGGTTTTGCCATTGCCCAAAAACATTTGGCTGCCCGCTATAATAAACCAGGTTTTGATATTTTTAATTACCATGTATATGCTATTTGCAGCGATGGTGATTTGATGGAAGGCGTTACTTCTGAAGCCGCTTCACTGGCAGGCCACCTGGAACTGGGTAACATTATTTATTTATACGATAATAACCACATTTCAATAGAAGGGGCTACCGATATTACTTTTAACGAAGATGTAAGCGCACGTTTCCGTTCTTATGGCTGGCACGTGCAAGACCTGCCCGATGTTAATGATACGCATGCCTTGCAATTGGCTATAACCAATGCCAAAGCCGAAACACAAAAACCATCGTTAATAAACGTACGTTCGCTTATTGCTTATGGCAGCCCTAATAAATCGGGCACAGCCGGTTCACACGGGTCGCCGCTGGGTGCCGATGAGGTGAAACTGGTTAAGAAATTCTTTGGCTTCGACCCTGATAAATCATTCGATGTACCAAAAGAGGTACTGGAATATTACCACAAAGCAGGCGAAAAAGGCGTTGGCACTGAAGAAAAATGGAATAAATTATTCGCTGATTATAAAGCGCAATTCCCTGAACTGGCCGAAGAGTATGAATTAGCTGTTGCAGGCAAATTGCCAAAAGGCTGGGACGAGAACCTGCCTGTATTTAAAGCGTCCGACCCAAAAGTGGCAACACGTGTGGCATCGGGCAAGGCGTTAAATGCTTTAGCTGAAAAAATTCCTTATTTAATAGGCGGCGCAGCCGATCTGGCCCCATCAACCGAAACCAATTTAAAAAATTACGATTCGTTCACATCTGAAAACCGTAGTGGGCGTAACTTCCACTTTGGTATCCGCGAACATGCTATGGGTTCGGCCTTAAACGGTATGGCCTTAACAGCAGGTGTTATTCCTTTCGGTGCAACGTTCCTTATCTTTTCTGAATATATGCGCCCGCCGATCCGTTTGGCGTCTATCATGAAGATAAGCCCCGTATTTGTTTATACGCACGACAGTATTGGCCTGGGCGAAGATGGTACCACCCACCAGCCGGTTGAACAATTGGCATCGTTGCGCTCCATACCACGTATTACTGTTATCCGCCCTGCCGATGCTAACGAAACCGTACAGGCGTGGAAAGTAGCGGTTCAACATAAAGATGGCCCGGTAGTATTGGTATTAACCCGCCAGGGGCTGCCTATTATCGACCAGGATAAATACGCTAAAGCTACTAACCTTGAAAAAGGCGCTTATGTATTATCCGAAGCCAGCAAAAACCCCGACCTGATATTAATGGCAACCGGCTCAGAAGTAGCATTAATTTTGGATGCGCAGGCAAAACTGGAAGCTGATGGTATATCAACCCGCGTGGTAAGTATGCCAAGCTGGGAAATGTTTGAAAAACAAAGCGCTGCTTATAAAGAGTCAGTATTTCCTAAAGCATACCGTAAACGTTTAGCAGTTGAAATGGCTTCGCCAATGGGTTGGCTTAAATATACAACCGATGAAGGCGATATGCTTGGAATGGAAACCTTCGGCGAATCAGCACCTGCCGATGACCTGTACAAACACTTTGGTTTTACAGTTGATAACGTAGTAAAAAGGGCGAAAGCATTGTTATAGATATTGGTATCAAGTAGTAAGTATCAAGACAGTATTAATAACTGTAATGATACTTGCTTAATTCTAAAGAATCTTGATACTTGGTACTAACTACTTGATACTCAAAAAATGATTTTTCAAAGCGACATACTTACCAATCTCGAATGGTCGGCTGCCATCATTAACCTTGAAGAAAAACAAAAGGTTGGCGCTGAAATAGCCTCGAAGGTGAAGAATGGCGATGTATTGGGCGTAGGCTCAGGTTCGACCGTTTATGTGGCGTTATTGGCTATCGCGAAAAGAATAAAGGAAGAAAAGCTGAATGTAAAAGCGATTCCCACTTCTATCGAAATATCAATGTTTTGCGCTAAGCTGGGTATACCTTTAACAACGCTATACGAAAACAAACCCGACTGGCTGTTCGACGGCGCCGATGAGGTAGACCCGGACAAGAGTTTGATAAAAGGCCGTGGTGGGGCAATGTTTAAGGAAAAACTGCTTATTGCTTCGAGCCCGGTTAATTATATTATTGTTGATGACAGCAAGCTGGTGCAAAAACTGGGGACTAACTTCCCGGTGCCTGTCGAGGTTTTTCCACCTGCTTTATTGCATGTGGAAGAAGGGTTGAAAAAGATAGGCGCTACAAGCCTGTTATTAAGGCCTGCAAAAGGTAAGGACGGCCCGGTAATTACCGAAAATGGTAACCTGGTACTCGATGCTCATTTTGATAATATTGACAAGGGCACGGAAGTAAAGATAAAATCTATAACCGGGGTAATAGAAAGTGGTTTATTTATAGGGTATAACGTAGAGATATTAAAAGCATAATAATTACTATATAATGATACAGTGGTTTTAATACCGCCGTAGATTTGCACAACATCTAACCCAAAACGAATATTTAAAAAGTAAAATAATGGCAACTAATAAAGTAAAAGAAATTCACAGTTTTGGTCAAAGCATCTGGCTGGATTTTATCGACCGGGACATCATCGCATCGGGTAAACTAAAAAAACTGATAGATGTAGAAGGTATAAGGGGTGTTACCTCTAATCCGGCGATTTTCGAGAAAGCGATTACCAGCAGCTCTGATTATGACCAGGAAATAAGCGAATCATCAAAAGACGGCAAAAGCAATGAAGATATATTTTTCAGCATTGCTATAACCGATATTCAAAATGCCGCAAAATTATTTGAAGATGTTTATAATGAAGGTGAAGTTGGTGCTGATGGCTATGTAAGCCTGGAGGTATCGCCGTTCCTGGCATTAAAAACTGAAGAAACTGCAGCCCAGGCCGAAAAGCTTTGGAAACAGGTTGACCGCAAAAACGTAATGATAAAAATTCCTGGTACAAAACCAGGATTAGCTGCAATCCGTCAGTCTATTGCTAAGGGCATCAACATAAATGTTACCCTACTTTTTGGCTTACCACGTTATGAGGAAGTAGCCGAAGCATATATCGCCGGATTAGAAGACCACCTGGCAGCAGGGCATAAAATAGGGCACATTTCATCAGTAGCCAGCTTCTTTTTAAGCCGTATTGATGTTTTGGTTGACCCAATGCTGGATGAAAAAGGCTTAGGCGACCTTAAAGGCGAAGTAGCCATTGCATCAGCAAAAAAAGCTTACGAAATATACAAAAGGATATTCAGCGGCCCGCGCTGGGAAAAACTGGCTGCACAGGGCGCAAAACCACAGCGTTTGCTTTGGGCAAGTACCAGCAGCAAAAACCCTGCATTTAAAGATACCAAATATGTTGAGGCATTAATAGGCCCTGATACTGTTGATACCGTTCCGTTGGAAACCATTGAAGCGTTTGCCGATCACGGTATTGCCGCCAATGTGTTGGAAGATGGCCTGGATAAAGCAACCGAAACTTTAGACAGGTTGAAAAAAGCTGGTATCGATATTGATAAAATAACCCAGCAACTGGAAGACGAGGGCATTGAAAAATTCAATAAACCATTCGAAAAATTGCTGCAGGCTATTGAGGACCAGAAAAACAAAGGATAATCCGTTGGAGACTTTAGCCGTAAAATTCCTTTTCTTCGATATCGGGGGCATTTTGCTTACCAATGGTTGGGGGCATGAATCGCGCGAGGAAGCCGCACGTAAATTCGGCCTGGATTATGCCGAGGTGAAGGAGCTGCACACCTTTATTTTTAATGTGTATGAGGCAGCAGGCGTCGACTTGGATGAATACCTTGATACCGTGGTTTTTAACCATCCCCGCGATTTTACCCGCGAAGATTTCAAAAATTTCATGTTCGAGCAGTCGAAAGAATTGCCAGATATACTGGCTTGGTTAAAGGAATGGCGGAAAGACTGCGGTTTCAGGATCATAGCTATAAACAACGAAGGCAAGGAATTGAACGATTACCGCGTTAAAAAATTCAAACTGCACGATGTATTCGATGCTTTTGTTTCTTCGTGCGAGGTAGGCATCCGCAAACCCGACCCGGCTATATTTAAGCTGGCCATGGGTATTGCTATGGCGCAGCCACAGGAATGCGTTTATTTCGATGATCGTAAAATGTTCGCACTTGCGGCAGGAAAATTGGGCATGCGTGCTTACCAGCATACCAGCTTTGCAACCACCAAAAAAATACTGGAAGATTTAAAAAAAGACAACTCAAAATCAATATGAGCGATACAACAGATAAATACGATTTTGGCATGATAGGCCTTGGAACCATGGGCCGTAACCTGCTGCTGAACATGGGCGACCACGGCGTTAAGGGCGCCGGTTTTGATAAAGATGCCTCGAAAGGGAAATTATTAGAACAGGAAAGTACGCACCATAACCTTAAAGGTTTCAGCGAGGTTGAACCTTTCATAGCCAGCCTTAAAACCCCGAGGGCCGTAATGATGCTGGTTCCTGCCGGTAAAATTGTGGATGATGTAATAGCTGAACTGTTGCCCCTGATGCAAAAAGGCGATATTATTATTGATGGCGGTAACTCACACTTTACCGATACTAACCGCCGTGTGGAAGAACTGGAAGCTAAGGGCTTTCACTTTTTCGGCATGGGTGTATCAGGTGGTGAAGAAGGCGCGCGCCGTGGCCCGAGCATGATGCCGGGTGGCGACAAAGAAGCTTACAACGTAATGAAGCCGATATTGGAGTCGATCGCTGCCCATGTTGATGGCGCACCGTGCGTTACCTACATTGGCCCCGGTGCATCGGGCCACTTTGTGAAGATGGTGCACAACGGTATTGAGTATGGCATTATGCAATTGATCGCCGAAACCTACGAAATAATGAAGGCAGGCCTTAAGATGGACAATGAAGCCATCCGTAAGGTATTTGTGAAATGGAATGAGGGCAGGTTAAAATCATTTCTGATAGACATCACAAAAGATATTTTTGCATATAAAGCTCCCGGAACAGATCATTTATTGATTGATGATATAAAAGACGAAGCCAAGGCCAAAGGCACTGGTAAATGGACCAGCCAGGTTGCTATGGACTTACAGGCGCCTATACCAACTATCGACACCGCCGTATCTATGCGCGACCTATCGAAGTATAAAGAGATGCGCCTGGAAGCTGCCAAAGTTTACAGTAAAGAAGCCCCTAAACTGGATGTAAATACCGAAGAGTTTTTGGAAGAATTGGAGCAGGCGTTTTATTTCAGCATGGTGGTTACTTACGCACAGGGCATGTTCCTGTTGTCGAACGCTTCAAAAGAGTATAACTACGACCTGCATTTAGATGAAATAGCCAAAATATGGCGCGGTGGCTGTATCATCCGTTCAGAATTTTTGAACGATATATACAATGCCTACAAAGGCAATGCAAAACTATCACACCTGTTACTTGACCCAGGTGTGGAGAAAGTGGTTTCAGCAGCATTGCCTGGCACACGTACAGTAATATCGTCGGTAGTTGCCGCTGGTATTGCCGCGCCTTCATACGCAGCCTCGTTAAGTTATTTCGATAACTTCCGTACCGGCCGTATGCCATCAAATTTAACACAGGCACAACGCGATTATTTCGGCGCGCATACCTACGAACTGATAGGCAAAGAGGGCGTATTCCATACACAATGGGTTCCCAAAGCCGATCATTAATTAAACAAAAAGAAATTAGCCGATTTAGCACATAACAATCATGGAATCAACTAAAAATCAGCCAACCATATTTATCATATTCGGGGGTACCGGCGACTTAAATGCCCGTAAACTTGCTCCTGCATTATATAACCTTTATTTGGATAACTGGCTGCCAAAACAATTCGCCATAATCGGCACCGGCCGTACCAAACTTACTGACGAAGATTTCAGAAAGATATTATTGGACGACATCAACCAGTTTTCGCGCAGCGGCAAGGCCGAAAAAGCAAAATGGGACGATTTCTCGCAAAATATATATTACCAGGTATCAGACATAAACGACCATGAAACGTATAAGGAATTTGGGAAAAGCATCCAGGCTTTCAATACCAAATGGAACGAAAAATCCAATGTAATTTATTACATGGCCGTATCGCCAAACTTCTTCCCTATCATCGCTACCAATATATCAAAAGCAAAATTGGCTGTCGACCCTGACAGAACAAGGATAGTTATTGAAAAACCATTCGGTCATGACCTGGAAACCGCAAAAGAGCTTAACCAGTTATTAGCCGGGATTTTTGACGAAAAGCAGATATACCGTATCGACCATTATTTAGGCAAGGAAACCGTACAAAATATTATGGCCTTCCGTTTTGCAAACTCATTGTTCGAGCCCATCTGGAACAGGAATTATATTGAGCATGTGCAAATATCAGTAAGCGAACAATTAGGTGTTGAAGAACGCGGTGATTATTACGACGGTGCGGGCGCTTTGCGCGATATGATACAAAACCACCTTTTGCAATTGCTGTGTTTAGTAGCAATGGAAACCCCGGTTAATTTTAGCGCCGATGAGGTGCGCAACCGTAAAGTGGATGTATTACATGCCATGCGAAAATTCTCGCCTGATGATGTACGATTATCAGCTGTAAGGGGGCAATATGGCAGGGGATGGATGGAAGGTAAGGAAGTACCCGGATACCGTGAAGAACCAAAAGTTAACCCTGATTCAAACACCGAAACATTTGCAGCGGTTAAATTTTTTGTAGATAACTGGCGCTGGCAAGGTATACCGTTTTATCTGCGTACAGGGAAACGCTTACACCAATCGGCATCGGTTATCAGCATACAATTTAAGGATGTGCCACACAAGGTATTTCCTACCGAGGCCGCTGAAAGCTGGCAGCAAAACAGGCTCATTATTAGCATACAGCCCGAAATGAGCATACGACTGCAAGTACAGGCCAAACGCCCTGGTTTGGATATGATATTAAATACCGTGGATATGGTATTCGACTATAAAGGCACCTATACCAGCCAGGCCCCTGAAGCGTACGAGACATTACTGCTTGATACCATGCTTGGCGACCAAACTTTATTTATGCGCGGCGACCAGGTTGAAGCTGCCTGGGAACTGATCATGCCGATACTAAGTACCTGGACAAACAAAAAGAGCCTTAACTTTCCGAATTATTCGGCCAATTCATGGGGGCCTGAAAGCGCTGAGGCTTTAATAGCCCGCGATGGTTTTACCTGGTTCTCGCTGCCATTGAGTGACGGGAAAAAGAAATAATTATGAAATTGAATATTTTAAATACTCCCGACGAAGCAGTTATAAATCTTGCCCATTACTTTGTAACTCTGGCAGAGCAGGCTATCGCTCAAAACGGCAAGTTTTCAGTAGCTTTATCCGGGGGCAGTTCGCCTAAAAAGTTATATGAACTGCTGGCCTCGAACGACTTTAAAAATAAAGTTGATTGGGAGCATGTTTATTTCTTTTTCGGCGATGAGCGCTATGTTCCCCAAACTGATAAGGATAGCAATTACCTGATGGTGAAAACGGCATTATTCGATCCGTTGCAGATAGATGATTCAAATATTTTTGCGGTTGAAACCGATCTGAGTCCTGAAGAAGCTGCCGCTGAATACACCAAAGCGGTTACACTTTTCTTTGATGACGAACCTGTGCATTTTGATTTGGTACTGCTTGGCTTGGGCGATAATTCGCACACAGCCTCATTGTTCCCACATACTACTATTTTGCATGATGATACCGCATCTGTGAAAGCAGTATTTTTAGATGATCAGCAAATCTATCGCATCTCTTTTACGGCCGCTTTGATCAATAATGCGCGCCATATTGCGTTTTTAGTTTACGGCGCTGGTAAAGCCGAAGCAGTACATCATGTTTTGGAGGATGACCGCAATATTGAAGAATACCCTGCGCAACTAATATTCCCAACCCACGGCGATGTACGCTGGTTTTTAGATACCGCGGCAGCTGCAAATCTTAAAAATAAGTAAAAATTCTGCTGTATACAGCTATTAAAATCGATAAACCTGCGTTTATCGATTTTTTTATGCAATCGATTGTCGAAAAATATTATTTTGCAAGTTTTAAATTATATATTGCGATACATTTTGTAAACTGATATATAAAATTTATAATTGTCAAACCGACAAATTAAAAACCTGATTTAAAAACATGAAGACATTATCCAATGGGGACTGGGGTATATTTATAGTATACTTTGTTATCGTATCGTTATACGGCTGGTGGGTGTACAAAAGCAAACACAAAGGCGAAACATCTGCATCTACCTCAAAAGGCTTCTTTTTGGCTGAAGGCTCGCTTACCTGGTGGGCTATTGGCGCATCATTAATTGCATCAAATATTTCGGCCGAGCAAATGGTGGGCATGAGCGGGTCGGGCTTTAAGATGGGGTTAGCCATATCTACTTACGAATGGATGGCTGCTGCAACTTTGGTTATCGTTGCTATATTCTTTATCCCAGTTTATTTAAAAAATAAAATAGCTACCATGCCGCAATTTTTGCATCAAAGGTATAATGGTACAGTGGCTATGGTGATGGCTATATTCTGGTTGATGCTGTATATAGTAGTTAACCTTATGTCCATATTGTATTTGGGCGGGTTGGCTATAGCGGGTATATCAGGGTTGAACTTATATGTGGTTATAATAGCGCTGGCGATTTTTGCTGTATTTATTACGTTAGGCGGTATGAAGGTTATTGGTTATACCGATGTTATACAGGTATTCTTTTTGATATTGGGCGGGCTTGCGGCTACTTATATAGCCCTAAATCTTATAAGTGAACGATCTGGTACCACAGGCCTTTGGAATGGCTTTAAATTGCTGGAATCAAGCGCTACCGACCACTTCCACATGATATTTCATAAGGATAATCCTAACTATCTTGACTTACCGGGGTTATCGGTGCTGATAGGCGGTATGTGGATCACCAATCTTAACTATTGGGGCTGTAATCAATATATCACACAACGTGCCCTGGGGGCCGACCTTAAAACCGCTCGTGGCGGTATTCTTTTCGCAGCGTTCCTTAAATTATTGATGCCGGTTATTGTGGTGCTGCCGGGTATCGCTGCCTATGTGCTTTACCAAAAAGGTATGTTCCATGAGTCGATGTTAAGCTCAAAAGGGATAGTGGATGTAAACAAAGCTTATCCTAATGTGCTTAATCTTTTACCATCATATATGAAGGGGCTTGCGTTTGCGGCACTGACGGCGGCTATTGTAGCTTCATTGGCCGGTAAGGCAAATAGTATTGCCACCATATTCACCCTTGATATTTATAAAAAGGCCATAAAGACCGACGCTTCTGAAAAGCACCTGGTAAATACAGGCAAGGTGGCTGTTATTGTAGCTATGGTATTAGGCGTGCTAATGTGCGCAGTTATTGGCGACGCGCTGATGGGTGAAGGCAAGCAAGGATTCCAGTACATACAGGAGTATACTGGCTTTGTATCGCCGGGTATATTTGCCATGTTTATATTGGGCTTCTTCTGGAAAAAAACTACATCCAATGCGGCTTTATTCGCTACTATTGGCGGTTTAGCATTCGCCATTGTATTTAAATTCCTGCCATATTGGACGAACCTTTCATTCCTCTCACCATTCGGTTTTTCTAAATTGAATGCCGATAAAGTATATGAAATACCGTTCCTTGATCGTATGGGATTTGTATTTGTGATATGTATGGTGGGGATGTATATTATATCTATCATAGAAAATGCCAGGGGGCTTAAAACACATGGTCTTGATGTGGATGTATCGATGTTTAAAACCACTAAAGGCTTTGCTATTGGAGCGCTGATTATTTGTGTTATTTTAACCACGCTTTACAGCATATTCTGGTAAAAAAACAAAAGACATTTTTTAAAAGGCGGCGGGTTTTAAATCTGCCGCTTTTTTGTTTGAATACCTATATAGATAAAATCTATATCATATAGAATGTTAATATAAACTGTCTATAACTAAAATCGTATATTTGTTACAAATAAAAATACCAAAATAAATATGATTACTATAGGACAGGAATTCCCTAAATTTTCGAAAAAAGCTGTTGTTAGCATTGAAAAAGGTAAAGAGTTTGAAACCATCAACTCTGATTATTTTGCTAACGAAGACAATGTTTGGACAGTAATGTTCTGGTGGCCAAAGGATTTTACCTTTGTTTGCCCTACCGAAATTGCTGAATTTAACAAGAGTTTTGGCGAGTTTCGTGACCGTGATGCCCGTTTAATAGGCGCTTCAACTGATTCTGAATTTGTTCACCTGGCATGGAGAAATAACCATGATGACCTGCGCGACCTGAAATTCCCGATGCTGGCCGATACTTCAAAATCATTGGCTGAGGATCTGGGTATACTGGAACCGACCGAGAAAATCGCTTACCGCGCTACTTTTATTATCGACCCTACCGGCATAGTTCGTTGGGTATCAGTTAACGATCTGAATGTTGGCCGGAATGTAAAAGAAGTTATCCGTGTGCTGGATGGCTTACAAACCGATGAACTTTGTCCTTGCAACTGGGAAAAGGGCCAGGAAACGCTTTCGGCATAATTAATTAACTATTACGTGTCCCCGTGCTGTAAAGCGCGGGGACTTTTTGTTGTAAACATATAAAACATTACAGAAACCCTTTGTGAAACTTTGTGTATCTCTGTGGTGAATTAATCACAAAGGGCACATAAGTTTTTTCACAAAGGCACTAAGTGTTTAATAATTATAGAATAATATGAGCGAAGTTACAGAAACCATAAACGAACTGCTGCAAAACATAAGCCTTGAGGATACTTATCGTACCGAAAGCCTTAGTTTGCTTGAACAGGGCGAATCGCGTTATTTGCGCGACTTTAAGCTGAATTTTACCAGCACCCTTACATCGCAGCACCTGACTGCAAAAGAATGCGCCCTGCTTGGCCTTAGCGTTGCTGTTAACAACAATAATATCCCTCTTACCGGGTATTATACTAAATATGCCAAAGAGCAAGACGCTACGGCAGAAGAAATAGCCGAAGCGGTGGCCTGTGCCTCATTACTGGCATCGAACAATGTGCTGTACCGCTTCAGGCATTTTACACAGAAAGAGAAGTATACGCAAATACCGGCTCGTGTACGTATGCAGATCATGATGAAACCGGTAACAGGGAAAGAGTTTTTTGAATTGATGAGCTTAACAGTTTCGGCGGTTAATGGCTGCGAGATGTGCGTAAACGCTCACGAAGATTCACTAATAAAATTAGGTACTACCGAAGAACGTATTTTTGATGCCATCAGAATAGCTTCATTGGTTACCGCAAGTGGGAAAGTGGTATTTTAAATTGTAAAAAAGCGGTTATTCAACAATATTTCACCTTTTTTTCATTTAAAGTATTTTATTGCGGTGAAAAGTTGTATTTTATAATTTAAAACCGCAATTTTATAGCAAGATTAAACAAACCCCGCTTCCCATATATGTTTTGAAAAAAGGAGATGTGTCTTTGTGGGGCGATACTAAAATTTTTAATTGTTAATTTTTTTGAAAAAAGCCGCCCGGTTCATCATCCGGGCGGCTTTATTTCTTTTAGTGGGCGTCTGCCGCGGCTTTTTGTCCCTTTTTAAAAGGCTGCAGGTAAAGCAGCGGAATAGAGAATAACATTACCAAACCCGATATCCAATAAGCATCGGCATAAGTTAATAAAAGCGTTTGCCTGGTTACTGCCCCCTCAATTGCCATATAAGCCATATGCGTGGCATCTAACAACGATTTGCCTTTTGCCTCGAAACTTTGTACCAGCGCATTAAACCGCTGGGTAAATGCACTATTGTAAGGGTTAATATTAGTTAGCAGGTTACTGCGGTGTACGCCTTCGCGTATATGTATAATAGTTGTTAAGGTAGCTATACCGAAAGCACCGCCTAACTGGCGCATCATGTTATTTAACCCGGTGCCCTGCCCAATTTCAACCCCGGTTAGGTCTTGCACAGCCAGCGTAGTTAATGGTACAAACAACAGGGCCATACCTACACCTCTTATTACCAGCGGCCAAAAGAAATCGCCAGTACCCGAATTAAGGGTAGATTTACTTAACATGGTTGTGAACACGAAGAACAGGAACATACCTATGGTAGCCATGAATTGTGCTGGTATGCCTTTGTTTAGCATCTTACCTATAAAAGGCATCATTATTATGGTACACAAGCCACCAGGGAACAGGATCAAACCCGTTTGTTCGGCTGAAAACCCAAGTAAGCTTTGACAGAATACCGGAAACACAAAAACGGAACCGTACAACCCAAACCCGAGCACAAACGAAGTAAACATACCTACCGCGAAACTTCGGTGCCGCATAATAGAGAAATTCACTATCGGATGGTCGGTACTTAATTCCCTCCAAATAAACAGCAATAATCCTAACACCGAGGTTATAGTAAGTATCAGTATATAGGTTTTTGAGAACCAATCCTCCGACTCGCCTTTTTCCAAAATAACCTGCAGGCTACCAACAGCTACCGCAAGTAAGCCAATACCCCACCAGTCGATAGGTTTACCACGGCCATCCCTTGGGGTTGTACGTACAAATGTATAGGTAAGGAATAAAGCTAAAGCGCCAACCGGGATATTTACATAAAATATCCAGGGCCATGAATAATTATCAGTTATCCAGCCGCCAATGGTTGGCCCCACTGTGGGCCCTACTACCGCGCCTAAACCAAATAGCGCGGTTGCTGTCCCAATCTCTTCGCGCGGCCAGGTTTCCAATAAAATAGCCTGCGATGTTGATATTAATCCACCCCCCGCAACACCCTGTATTATCCTAAATATAACCAGTTCGCTTAAGCCATGCGCGTTACCGCACAAAAATGAGGCTATGGTGAACAGCAGGATAGATGCCATGTAATAATTTTTACGACCGAAGAAACTGCCTAACCAACCCGACATGGGTAGCACAATTACGTTTGCCACCGCATAGCCGGTAGTTACCCAGGCCACATCCTCCAGCGTTGCCCCCAGGTTGCCCTGTATTTGGGGTATGGATACGTTTACTATCGTAGTATCAATAAGCTCCAATAACGAAGCCATGATCACTGTAATAGTAATGATCCATTTTCTAAAGCCTTGCTCAGCCATTATTTATCTTTTAATCTTTTGTTATAACAGAAACGTTAACACTCATGCCTGGGCGCAGTTTAGCCATCACCTCTTTATCAGCATGAATTAATACTTTAACAGGTATGCGTTGTACTACTTTTACATAGTTACCCGTAGCGTTATCGGGCGGTAATAATGAAAATTTAGCACCTGTAGCAGGCGAAAAATTGTATACCTCACCTTCTATTTTAAGTTCTGGGTAAGCGTCAACTTCAATGTCAACCTTTTGTCCGGCGCGGATCTTATCCAGCTGCGTTTCTTTAAAGTTTGCAGTTACAAATATGCTGTTATCGTTAACTACCGAGAATAAGGTTTGCCCTGCTTGTACCAACTGGCCCAATTGTATGTTCTTTTTTGAAACCACACCGCTGGCAGGCGCTTTGATGGTGGTATATGATAATTGCAGTTTTGCAAAATCAACATCGGCCTGGCGTTGTACTACACCTGTATTTGTTACAGTTAATTGGCTTTTAGTTGTGCCAACCTGTTGTAGTGCCGCTTTATATTGATCCTGGGCTGCCTTATAGTTTGCCTGAGCAACCTGAAGATCTGATTTCGACTGGTCGAATTGCTGTTGGGTTATCGAACCATCTTTTACAAGGTTTGCATACCTTGCGTAATCTTTGCTTACCTGGTCCAGTTTGGCTTGCGCCGATACTACACCGGCTTTAGCAACTGCCGAGTTTGAAGCTACAGTGTAAATTTGTGATTGGCTAACGCCTACACCAGCGCTCGCGCCTTTTTGAGCGTCAAGGGCTTGTTCCAGTTTTACTTTGTAATCGCGGTCGTCAAGTTTCACTAAAACCTGGTTTACATCAACATGCTGGTTTTCCTGGAAATATATGCTGTCAACATATCCGCCAACGCGTGCTACAACAGGGCTTATATCACCGTCTATCTGCGCATCATCGGTATCAACATGCTTGCTGAAGTATATATATTCTTTTATACCGAAAATTATACCACCTAATAGTACTATACCTAATATAATAGGGAGCACTTTATTCGGTTTCTTTTTTGGTGCTTCTTCGGGGTTGTGTGTTTGTGCCATTTTATTTTTGTAATTATTGAATTAGTGATTTGTTGAATTATTGATTTAAAAACATTTTCAAATTTTCAAATCAGCTCATTTTCAAATTGTCTTTATTTATTAAGTTTTCCGGTTGATTTTAATAAAGTATAATAAGCCAGGCCAGCATCGGCTTTAGCCAATTCTAAATTAATTTGCGCCTGGTAAAGCAATGTTTCGGCATCTGCACGGTCGGTGGCCGATGCTATATTGCTTTTGTATTTTGATTCCAGTATGCTGGTATTTTCAGTTGCCTGGGCGATGGATGTTTGCAGTAATCTTATCTTATCAAGTGCTTGCAGATAATTCTGATAATCCTGGTTTACCTCGTTTTTTACATTATCGGCCAGTATGCCCTGGTTTATCGAAACCTCTTCACGTTGTATCTTCGCTTCGGTTACCTTGTTTTTATTGGTCCATAGCGATGAGAAGTTCCATGAGGCAGTTACACCTATTGTTACCGGGGTTATAAAATTGCCGATCTTTGGAATGGGGTTACCATTAGCATCCACATAATAACCGCCAAGCGATGCCGATAAATTTGGCAAGGTATTGGCACGTACATTTTTAATGTTGGTTTCAGCTACACGGCCGCGCAGCTCCAGTTGCTTTACTTCCTGGCGGTTTGCCATTGCAGTATCAATATAAGCAGTTAACGGGCCTATGCTGCGGCTGGTATCGGCGTTTATCTCGGCAATATTTAGCTGTGTTGTTTCAGGCAGGCCCAATAAAACATCAAGACTGTAGTTAATTATTTTGCGGTTGCTTTCCAAATCGATACCATTTAACTGGATGTTGGCCTTTTGCAATTGAAAACGCAACACATCGTTCTTGGTAACCAAACCCTGCTCAAAAAAGCGTTGTGATTGGTGTATCTGCGCATCAACGGTAGTAATATTTTGATTTACCACTTTTATGCTTTGCAATACTTTGTACAGGTTGTAATATGAACTGATCACATCGTAAGTGATCTGGTCCTTATTATTATCTGCATCCAAACGCGAAACCTGGGTAAGCAGATCAGTAGATTCGCGGGCATACTTTAATTTATTGCCGCCAAAAATAGTTTCGTTTAATGATGCTATGCCTAAATAAGCATTGGCGCTTTTTGGCAGGTTAAGGCTTTCTTTTCCAAAAGCAAGATTGTTGTAGGGTATCTGAGCGCGATTATAAGCAAAGCTTACCGAACCGGTTGGCAATGCCCTGTCTTTAGCCTGGTTATATTGCGATACGGCTTCATCAATTTTTGCTTGCGAAAGTTTTAGCGTTTTGCTGTTTTGCAGGCCAAGGTCTATCGCTTCTTTTAGGGTGATCGTCCTGTCTTGCGCTTTTGCATTGCTGGTAAATATGATCAGCAGCAATGCTGCAATAAGGCCGGCGAGTGATAATTTAAACAATTGTTTGTGTGATATATTAATTTGTGTGTTCATGCTCATTAAGTAAGTAAGATTTTAACAGGCTTTTGAAAAAGCGCTTTAAATGTGGCTTTAATTTTTCCTCTATCATACTGTCGTCTTTCATATCATAGCCCAGCAACGCCGACGACATAAGCGGTGTGTTCACAATAAAATTTTTAGTACCATACAGGGTGGCCACTACCATGTGCATATCGGTATCTTTTTTAAATTCACCGTTATCAATACCTTCCTGTAATATTTTAAACAGTTCCGATACATTTTTCATTAATATGTCGCGTATCTTGTCCGATAAATCGGTACTCCTGTTGATGCTCATTTCCTGGTACAAAAGCTTTTGGAAGCAATTGCTGTTTACCACCCTGTCACTATATAATTCGATATAGCGTTCCACCTTTGCCCACGAGCTGATGGTATCATCATTGCCGATATTTTGTAAAACACTTTGAAACCACGTGATCTTGCGGTCGAAAATGGCAAGGAACAACCCTTCTTTTGAACCAAAATAATAATTCAGCATCGCCATATTTACGCCGGCCTCGCCCGATATCAGACGGGTTGACGCGCCATCAAATCCCTTGTCTGAAAATACCTTTTCAGCTACGTCAAGGATATGATCTTTCTTGTCTATCTTATCTTTTTCCATTGTCTTAACAGTACAAAATTAATCAAACGATTGATTAATGCAAGTCATAGGAATGTCTTTATTTATAAATACCTGATTATCAATTGCAAATTATTAATCAAATGATTAACCTTAAATTTATTAATACCATATTTTAGCTAATTGTTTTAATATTGATACAATAAATCAGCCTGTTATACTTTCAATATATTTGTTGCTTATGAAGCGTATCCATTTATCCCTGTTATTCTTATTTGTTTGCAGCTCAGTATTTTCACAAACTGCCCCGCCGAGCGACCTGGTCTCCATCGAACAAAACTTTAAAAAACTTGATGTTTTAGGTAGCGTGTTATATGTGGCTGCGCATCCTGATGATGAGAACACCCGCCTGCTGGCTTACCTGGCACAGGAAAAACATTACCGTACCGGCTACCTTTCCCTTACCCGCGGCGATGGCGGCCAAAACCTGATAGGAAACGAACAGGGTTCGGAACTGGGCTTGATACGTACACAGGAATTATTAGCTGCCCGCAGGGTTGATGGCGCGGAGCAATTTTTTAGCCGGGCTAACGACTTTGGCTTTAGTAAAGGCCCCGGCGAAACGCTGAAAATATGGGACAAGGAAAAAGTATTGAGTGATGTGGTTTGGGTGATACGCAAATTCCGGCCCGATGTGATCATATGCCGTTTCCCCACTACGGGCGAAGGGGGGCATGGCCACCATACCGCATCGGCAATATTGGCACAGGAGGCTTTTACAGCCGCCGCCGATCCTAACCGTTTCCCCGAACAATTGAAATATGTACAGGTATGGCAAGCCAAACGCTTGCTTTGGAACACTTTTAGCTTTGGCAGTGTGAACACCACTGCTGCCGACCAGTTTAAAATTAACGTTGGGGTTTATAATCCCATCATCGGCAAAGGTTATGGCGAAATGGCTGCAGAAAGCCGTAGTAATCATAAAACCCAGGGATTTGGCTCGGCTAAACAGCGGGGCGATAGCTATGAATATTTTAAAACCATTTTGGGCGATGCGCCGCAGAATGACCTGATGGACGGCGTAAATACTACTTGGGCACGTGTAGGCACCGAAGGTATTGGCGACGATATAGCCTCTATCAATAAAAATTTTGAGCCGGAGCATCCTGAGAAGTCGGTTCAAAAATTGGTTGGTTTATTGGGTAAGATGGAAAAAGTGCCGGATGTGTACTGGCGCACGCAAAAAACCAAAGAATTAAACGAACTGATAGCTGCCTGTGCCGGGTTATGGGTAGAGTGTTATTCTGCCGAACCTGTTTATGCCATAGGCAGCGAAGTTCCGGTTACAGAGCAGGTGATCTTACGGACAAAAGTGCCGGTAAAGTTTACAGGCATACAAGTACCCTTTTTAGGCCGGCCATTGCAAATTATAACTGATAAATCGGGGAGCGCTGATAGTAAAACCGATTCGCTGGGCAATACTATAAAAAGTTTTACGGTGCCTTTCAGGGCCGGGGCCATTACCCAGCCTTACTGGTTATTATACCCGCATGGCATAGGCACCTATAATACCGATTACCTTGAAGACCCCGATAAGGTTGCACAAAAAACGCTGCCCGGGAACCTGCCGCCGGTCATCGATTTTAACTTCGATGTTTTAGGTAGACAGATTATGCTGGAAAGACGGATTGAATACAAGCATACCGACCCGGCACGCGGCGAGCTTTATGAGCCCGTTGTAGTTACCCCTCCCGTTACGGCTGATATTGAAGCTAAAGATTATATATTCGATACTAAGCAACCGCAAAACATCACCATAAAATTAAAAGCCTTTACCAAAGCGAGCGGCAACATCAGCATAAAAACTGTCGACGGCTGGAAGATAAGCCCCGATAAGATTGATTTTACCGATAAAGCCAAAGGCGATGAATGGACAGTTTCTTTCACTGTTGAACCGGCTGGCAGCAAACCCAAAGTAAGTGTTTTTGAAGCGGTGGTAACCGCTAATGGCCTGCCTTATTCGTTAGGGATACAGCATATTAATTATAACCATATCCCCAACATTACCCTGTTTCCGCCGGCTCAGGCCAAGCTTATTAACCTCGATCTGAAAACTGCCGGTAAAAAGATAGGCTACATTGCCGGTGCAGGCGATTTTGTGCCCGATGCGTTGAGGCAGGTAGGCTATGAAGTGCATGAGTTAACCGAAAATGAGATCATGAACGGAGACCTTTCTGTTTATGATGCTATTGTAACCGGTGTGCGCGCCTATAACGTAAATCCGCGCCTGGCTTATGAGCAGCCCCGTTTGCTTGAATATGTAAAAAATGGCGGCAACTTGGTAGTGCAATACAATAATAATAATGGACTGGTAACTAAAGACATAGGCCCTTACCCGTTCCGCCCGGTTAACCAGCGTGTTACGGATGAAACAGCCAAAGTTACTTTTATCGACCCGCAAAGTGCCGTGCTGAATTATCCCAATAAAATTGATGCCGCCGATTTTGACGACTGGATACAAGAACGCGGCCTATACTTTGTAAGCGACATCGACCCCAACTACCAAACCCCGCTGGAAATGAACGACCCCGGCGAAGCCCCGAACAAAGGCGCGCTGATTGTGGGCAATTATGGCAAGGGCAGGTTTGTTTACACCTCGCTTGATTTTTTTAGAGAGTTACCTGCTGGGGTGCCGGGAGCGTACCGGTTGTTTGTGAATTTGTTGAGTAAGCCGAAGAATTGATAATGGATTTGTTGGGGACAATGCCAACAAAGGCGAGAGAGAGGTTTTGTTTTAATTTTGGGATGTGCTTTTGTTATCAATCATTTAGACTCCAATCTGGCGCGAGTATGTCGGGCTGGAATAGCGGGCAAAGGCTACTCGTGACTTTTTATATAATAATGCTATTTTAGCTGTAATGAGCATGAAATATAAATTCAGGAACCAGGAGCAACTCTATTTTGTAACTTTTGCGGTTGTTAACTGGATAGACCTTTTTATACGGAACGAGTATAAAGATATAATGCTTGAAAGCTGGAAACATTGCCAGTTGCACAAAGGACTGGAAATATATAGTTGGTGCATCATGACCAGTCATATTCATATGATTATAGGAACAAATGGCAATAAGCTCGAAGATATTATGAGGGATATGAAAAAACATACTTCAACTGCTTTAAAAACGGCTATTCAAAGCAATCAACAGGAAAGTCGGCGGGAATGGATGCTATGGATGATGGAACGGGCCGGTAAAAAGAATAGCCAGAATATGAATTTTCAATTGTGGCAGCAGGATAATCATCCTATCGAACTATCAGATATAAAAATGTTGCATCAAAAATTGGACTATATTCATAACAACCCGGTAGTTGCCGGAATAGTTGAAAGACCGGAAGATTACATTTACAGTAGTGCAAAGGATTATTATTGTAATATTCCAGGTTTGATTGAGGTTATATTAGTTGATCCGATGGTAATTTAATAGAGTCACGAGTACGCCGTGCGCTTGGCCCTCGCTGCATACTCGCGCCAGATAGGGTTGATATTAATTCGACCGGGCCAAATTCAACCTAAGCCTTCGCAGGGTCTCTCGGAGAGGACCCTGCGCGGTTGCGGGGTGGCAAAAACCTTGCATATGTACGCAGGGTCCTCTCCGAAAGACCCTGCGGGGACAAAGAATTGATTTGGGATTGTGGGTGTAGTCGCAGACTACAAACATGCTTGTCCGAAGTCGGGAGACTTCGGACAGCGGGTGAAGATCTAAAAAACTTCATCAAACAAAAGCCTGTTTATTTGGGTTAGATGTGTTAAATCAACATCATGACCATCAAAAATAAACATGTTGTGGCAGGGCTAATTGGTGTAGCTGTGTTGGGCACAGCTTTTAGCTTAAGCTCATGCGTTTCTATTCCAAAAGGGGCCATAGCCGTTCATCCATTTCAAAAAGATAAGTATTTGGGTACTTGGTACGAAATAGCACGTTTCGATTTCAGATTTGAAAAGGGGTTGAGCCATGTAACTGCTACTTATTCAGTAAAAGATGCCAATACCATCAGAGTTGATAATAAAGGATATGATGCACGAAATAAAAAATGGAAACAGAGTATCGGCAAGGCAAAGTTTGTTAACAGTGATGATGCCGGGAGGTTGAAGGTGTCATTTTTCGGGCCATTTTATGCGGGGTATAATATTATAGCAATTGACGATAACTACCGTTATGCTTTAATAGCCGGGAATAACCTTGATTATTTATGGATCCTATCCCGAGATAAAACTATACCTGCAACTGTTAAAACTGAATATTTGGCCAAAGCACGGGAATTGGGTTATGATACTGATAAACTGGTATGGACAAAGCAGGATTAAGCCAAACTTGAGTTACTATCTCCGCTGTCCGAAATTTCAAACTTCGGACAATTATGTTTGTAGTCTGCGACTACATTACACAATGTTTTTTATAAAATTCACCTATCAATCCAAAAAATTACCCGCTGCATTAGGCATCAATGCTTTAATAATATAAATTTGCAGTCTTATAATTACACATTATGAAACATCAGCACGAACAGGAAGAAGAAAAGAGCTACGATTACCTTTATTACGTAGTTGGCCTTATTACCGGCTTATTTACAGGCGCAATTTTAAACGTAGGTATGGAATGGGCATTAGTTGGCGGCGTTTTAGGTTTGTTATCAGCCGGGCTTTTCCTTCAAATATTGGTTAAGGGCCGTGAAAGGGATATCTGATCCCGACCTGCCATCATTTATAAATAACTGGAACCAGTTTTACGGCATTGTTGTTGTATGGCTGGTTTTTTTAATTTTTATATTCTGGCTCATCACTATCTCGCTTAAATGAGTTTAGCCGACTGGATAGTTCTTATCGCCACCCTGCTTGCCGTTGTTGGCTACGGCGTTTGGAAAAGCGGCAGCAACAAAAATATCGACCAGTTTTTAATGGGCGGCCGCTCGCTGCCCTGGTACAGCGTGGGCCTTTCAGTAATGGCCACACAGGCCAGTGCCATTACTTTTTTATCGGCGCCGGGCCAGGCTTATTCTGATGGGATGCGCTTTGTACAGTTCTATTTCGGGCTGCCGCTGGCCATGATCGTGCTGTGCATCACCTTTGTGCCGATATTCCATAAGCTTAAAGTATATACCGCCTATGAGTTTTTAGAGCAGCGTTTCGACCTTAAAACCCGGGCGTTAACTTCGTTCTTATTTTTGATCCAACGCGGATTATCGACAGGTATAACTATTTATGCGCCATCTATAATTTTATCAACCATATTAAATATCAATACCGTTTATACCACGCTGTTTATTGGCGGCTTAGTGATATTTTATACGGTTTATGGCGGAACAAAAGCGGTATCGTATACTCAATTGCTGCAAATGAGCATTATATTCTCGGGGATGTTTTTGGCAGGGGTGGTGGTGGTGAACTTACTGCCTTCAGGTGTTGGTTTTGGCGATGCGCTCAAACTATCGGGCAAATTAGGCAGGATGAATGTTATCGACTGGAAATTCGACCCTAATAATAAATACAACGTTTGGAGTGGGGTGATCGGCGGATTCTTTTTGCAGCTCTCCTATTTTGGTACCGACCAAAGCCAGGTGGGCCGCTATTTAACCGGTAGCTCGGTAGGGCAAAGTCGCTTAGGTTTGATCATGAACGGCCTGATAAAAATACCTATGCAATTCTTGATATTGCTGATAGGGGTATTGGTATTCGCCTTTTACCAGTTTAATAAACCGCCCATGTTCTTTAACCAGTACGAGGTGAAACAGGTGAAGGGCAGTAATTATGCCCCCCAATACAACGCATTGGAAAACCAATATACCACCGTATTTGAGCAGCGCAAGGCCAAAGCTGATAACCTTATCAAAGCATTAGACAGCAAAAATGAAAGCCAGATAAACCAGGCACAAGCGGAACTTAAACAGGCCGACAAGCAATCAACCGACATCAGGCAAAAAGCCATCGGCCTGATGAAGAAGAACGACCCCAAAGCCGACACGGATGATACTAATTATGTATTCCTGAATTTTGTAACGCACTATTTGCCACGTGGATTGATAGGTTTGCTGATAGCCATTGTGTTTTTAGCTTCGATGGGTTCAACGGCCAGCGCGCTTAATTCGCTGGCTTCAACCAGTACGGTTGATATTTATAAGCGCATTATCAACCCCGGGGCATCTGATGCTAATTATTTAAATGCCTCAAGATTGGCTACGGTTTTTTGGGGATTGGTATGCATTGGTATGGCGCTTTTTGCCGGCAAAATGGGCAATTTGCTTGAAGCGGTGAATGAGCTGGGATCATACCTCTACGGTACTATTCTGGGGGTGTTCGTGGTGGCTTTCTACTTAAAAAAAATACGGGGAACGGCGGTGTTTATAGCCGGCTTTATTGCCGAGGTCATTATCTGTGTGCTGGGTTATTATAATGCGGTGGCCTATTTATGGTTTAATGTAATAGGCTGTGCTTTGGTGATTGTGATAGCTTTGATGATAAACCCGTTTGTGGCTGAAAAAGTATTGCAGAAAGAATAAGAAAGTATATGCGGGAGGTATCACCCTGAGGTACTCGAAGGGTGAGCGCAGAGGCCTTCGCCCACATGCTTCGAGAGCCTCGGCATGACACCCTTTCTAAATTATTTTGCTTATGATTTTTTAGCAGATCCTTCACCCACTTCTTCAACTATTGGCTTGTCCACTTTAACTTCGGTGGTATAGCCAAACAGGTGGCGTTCTTTTATCATGGTGGCTACTTCGGCAGGTACATATTGTTCCCATCCTTCCACGCCCTGCTTTATAAGCTGTAGCACTATATCAGTTTGCACGTGCAGGTTATTCTCGTTATAATGCCTGATGTCCTCAATTTTGTTGTTGGCTATCAGGTAACGATAAAGGTCTATCAGGTGTGGCGGAGGGGTGAATTTGAGGCAATTGTATATTACGCCATCGCGCAGGGTAGGGTATATGAACAATTTTACCTTGCGGCTGAACAGTGTGGCGAATGATTCCAAAATTCCGCCCGGTAAATCTTTATAATGTTCTTCGGAAAAAATATATTCCAGGTTCGGGTAACCCAGAACCACACCCATTTTATATTTGGTGATCTTTGATAAGTAGGATACCAACTTGTAATATTCGTGGAAGTTTGATATCAGTACAGTTTGTCCAAGTGAACAAAGTATATCTACGCGGTCGAGAAAATCCTTTTCATCAATTTCGGCGTTTTCATCAGCGTCCCGTTCTTTTAGCGCTTGCAGGGTAAGCTCAGTTATTACCACTACATTATTGGGGTCTACATCCGGTTCCTGCAAAAATTGCTTTACGCCGGTGCTCAGCATATCCAGATGCACGTTGATAATCGGCCTGAACCGGCCGCGTATCACCACTATGTTTTTTTTATACAAAACTTCCGATGGCTGCTGGTTCTTACCATCGGGGCTAAATACTGCAGCATCCGAAAAACCATATTTTACCAGGTACAGGCTCATCAGCCGGTTATCAACCTTGGTAAAATCAGGGCCCTCAAAGCGTATCATGTCGATTTGCACGCTGTCTTTCGACAGATTGTCCATCAACGACAATAAAAACACAGGCGCTATCTCATGATAATAAAAACAGGCGTATATCAGGTTCACGCCTAATATACCTACTGCTTGTTGCTGCAACACGTTATCGTTATCTAATAGCTTAACGTGCAGCACCACGTCATTGAACGGCCCATTGGGTTCAAGCTGAAAACGCACGCCCATCCAGCCATGGCCCTCATTGGTTTTATTATAGTTGAGTGCCGATACTGTATCAGAAAAAGCAAAGAATGTGGTTGAATCGCCGCGCTGTTGGGCCAGGCGCTCTATCAGCAGGCCGTATTCATGGTCGAGCATGGAAATGAGCCTTTGCTCGCTTACATAACGGCGAATTTGCTGTACCCCATAAATAGCATCGGAGAAGGTCATGTCATAAGCCGACATGGTTTTGGCTATTGTGCCTGATGAAGCGCCGGCTTTAAAAAAGTTGGCCGCTACATCTTGCCCGGCGCCAATCTCGGCAAACGAACCATAAATTTTAGGGTCGAGATTAATGGCAAGCGCTTTTTGTTTTGTGCCGATATCTTTATTGTGGATGATATTAATAGGCTCCATACGTGATCACTTACCTTTATAATGACGCAAAAATACGATATTTTACAGAACAGATATACGCAAACTATCATGTTTATGTTATATATCTATTACTTCTTTCTTTTTTTTGCTTCGCATACGTTTGGGTACCAGTTCCAATATCTCGTTTTTTAAGGCATCAATCATACGGCGCTTTAAAAAATTGTTTTGTACCACAATGCTCACCTCGCGCGCTGGTTCGGGCGATTTAAAATAGCGCACTTTGTCCAGTTGTTTTTCTGTAAGATCAGCTAAAGCCAGTTCTGGCAGTATAGTGGCGCCGCTGTTCTGGTCAACCATGCGTTTCAAGGTTTCGACACTGCCGGTGTTATATTCAAAATGTTGGAACCCCTTGGTTGATTTGCGCCGCTGGCAGATGTTTAATACCTGCTCGCGCATACAATGCCCCTCGTTCAGCACCCATATTTCTTCCATATCAATATCTTCGGGGTTGATATTTTTCTTTTTAGATAGCTTGCTGTTTTTTGATACATAAGCCACAAAATTCTCATAAAAAACAGGTATCTCCTTTAAATTGCTTTCATGCAATGGGGTTGATAATATGCCGCAGTCAATAGTGCCGTTTTTTAGCTGCTGGACTATGCTTTCAGTAGTTTGCTCCCATACAATGAGTTTTACCTGAGGATATTTTTGTACAAAACCATGCAGTATCTTTGGTAAAATATAAGGCGAAACTGTGGGAATAATGGCCACTTTCAATTCACCGGATATTTCCTTTTGCCTGTCGCTGATGATCTCTTTTATTTTTTCACTTTCGGCAAGCATAATGCGTGCCTGGGCAATTATCTCAGCGCCTATCTCAGTTGGGCTCACCGGTTGTTTGCTGCGGTCGAAGATCTTTACACCCAGCGTATCTTCAAGCTTTTGTACTTGCATGCTGAGGGTGGGCTGTGTTACAAAACACCTCTCGGCGGCTAATACAAAACTGCGGTAGGTATCAACCGCTACAATGTATTCAAGCTGTACTATAGTCATATATAGATAATATCTATACAAATATAGAATAATTATTGACTTTTTCTATTGAAAAATAATATGGCTTAAATTAGCAGTTTTATCGACTTGAAAATTATTCCACGGTAACAGATTTGGCAAGGTTACGTGGCTGGTCCACATTACAACCACGCATAACAGCTATATGATACGATAGTAATTGTAAAGGTATAGTAGCCAGTAATGGAACAAAGGCTTCGCTGGTTTGCGGGATCTCGATCACATATTCGGCCATATCCCTTACTTCGGTATCGCCCTCGCTAACTATGGCTATTACATGGCCGCCACGGGCTTTTACTTCCTGTATATTGCTCACCACCTTTTCATACGATGAATTTTTTGTGGCGATAAATACTACCGGCATGGCATCGTCAATTAAAGCAATAGGACCGTGTTTCATTTCGGCAGCGGGATAACCTTCGGCATGTATGTACGATATTTCCTTCAGTTTTAATGCACCTTCCAGTGCCACAGGGAACGAACTGCCCCTGCCCAGGAACAGGCAGTTGGTTGAGTTTTTAAATCTTTCGGCTATCACTTTTACGCGCTCATTTGATCTTAACGCCACTTCAACCATTTCGGGTACCTGGTTAAGTTCGGTTAAATATTCAACCAGTTTGCTTTGAGTGATGGTACCACGCTGTTGTGCTATATAAAAGGCAATAAGTGTTAAAACAGTAACCTGGGCCGTAAATGCTTTGGTTGATGCTACACCAATTTCGGGCCCGGCGTGTGTGTAAACCCCCGCATGTGTGGTACGTGGTATAGATGCCCCAACCACGTTACAAACACCAAATATAGTAGCGCCTTTTTCTTTAGCCAGTTCAATAGCAGCCATAGTATCTGCAGTTTCGCCTGATTGCGAAATGGCTATAACCAGGTCTTTTTCAGTAATTATAGGGTTGCGGTACCTAAATTCCGAAGCATATTCCACTTCAACAGGTACACGCGCATATTCCTCTATCAGGTATTCACCCACCAAACCCGCGTGCCACGATGTTCCGCAGGCAACAATGATAATACGGTCTACATTTTTTAGTTTCTCGGTATATTCTTTTATACCGCCCAACTGCACTTTTCCCTGTTGCGGATATATTCTCCCCCGCATACAATCACGTATGGAACGTGGCTGTTCATATATTTCCTTTAGCATAAAGTGGTCGTAACCGCCTTTTTCAAGCATTTCGAGCTTCAGGTCAAGCTCGTGTATATAGGGGGTCTGAACAGTATTGTCGATGTTTTTTATCAGCAGGTTGTCACGGTTAATGTAGGCTATCTCGTTGTCATTCAGATAAATCACATTTTTGGTGTATTCAACAATAGGCGTAGCATCCGATGCGATAAAGTATTCGCCTTTGCCTACGCCAATAACCATTGGGCTGCCTTTACGTGCAGCTATCAGCAGGTCGGGCTCATCGGCGCTCATAATTACGATAGCATAAGCACCTATAACTTTATTTAAAGCCACACGAACAGCTTCCTGTAAGCTTAAGCCTGTTTCATTTATAATATCTTCAACTAAATGAATTAAAACCTCTGTGTCAGTATCGCTTTTAAAAACGTGGCCTTTGGCTAATAGAGTTTCTTTAATAATGCCATAGTTCTCAATTATTCCGTTATGGATAATGGTAAGTTTGCGGTCGCCCGATGAATGGGGATGCGAATTTCGGTCACTTGGCGCGCCGTGTGTGGCCCAGCGGGTGTGACCCATGCCCACGCTGCCATGAGGGTTAACACCTTTAACAAAATCTTCCAGGTCGCTTACTTTGCCTGCCTTTTTGTAAACCTTTAGGCCGTCATCTATCAAAGCTATGCCCGCGCTGTCATAACCGCGATACTCCAACCGGTGCAAACCTTTTATAATGATGGGATAAGCATCCCTATAACCAATATATCCTACTATACCGCACATAAAATGTAATTAAATATAAAAACCGGATAAAATTAAATATCTATCCGGTTTTATCAGAACGTTGTAAGCTATTTATTGTTATTTATTAACCTTGGTATATATCACATTGAGTTTTATACCGTAAGGTTGTTTTTTATTATTACCGCCTGCAAGTACCCGGCTGGCTGTTTGAGCAGTTGGGGCAATATCAACACTGCTGGTATTGGTAGTATCAACAGTGGCAATATAGGTGCCATAATCCTTCGTTTGGTTGCTTATTAATTCCTGCATATAGCCGGTAACCAGGAAATGATAATTACGTGTGGTTGAATTATAAAAGCCGCCGAAAGGCCCTACACCAAAGAAAGCGCCGCTACTTGAACTCGCATCTTCAATAGGTATGGGCTGATGTGCTATATCATACCTGTATAACGTTAACTTAGGTTGCGGAACCAGGTAAGCAGGTATATCTGAACCCGGGGCTACAGTTACAATTATTTCGGCCCTGTTTATTACAACATTACTGGTGCCAAGTGATTTAAACAGATTATTAATGTACGGGAAACTAATTTTAGCCCTAAGGCCGGCTGTTCCCTGCAAGTACATCACACTATCTGATATATTTTGCGCTGTAAGGTTTAATGAAGCCTGTACCTGCTGTGAATACGTATGATTAATTTGAGTAGCATGCTGTGTAACAGGAAGATACACAACTTCAGTATCAATAACTGAACCATTTGTAGCATGGATATAAACAGCTAAAGCCGAATCGGTGGGGGCTTTAAACATCATTGTGCCGCCCACGCCCGTAGTTTGGCTTTTATCCACGGTGATAAAAAAACCTTTAACAATGTTTTTGAAAATAAGGTTTGAAGCAAGAGTGGTTGAGCTTGCCCTGAATAGGTTTTGATAGATAAAATTCGGATCGATAGGGATACGCAATTGCGGGGCTATCTTTATTGTGGTATCGGGTGCACCGGAAATAATACTGGTGACCTTTATGCTATCTCTTTCCCTGGGCTGGAATGTTTTTGTGCCGAGAAGCACACTTGAGTTATAGGGCCACTTTTTAGTGTTATAATAAGATATGCCTGTATTTTGCCTTTGTGTTAACTGGAATACATTAACAGTATAGCTCGACCCAAGTGAATCGCCATAAAAACCATCAGCATAATTTAATAAAAGACGGGCTGAATCGATAACTATATTTCCGGCAGGAAGCGTATAGGCTAACGAGCCTGGAAGGTTCAGGTCGGTGATCAGGTCGGATTCTGTTTGGCCAAAAATAGGGTCATTAAATAATCCTAACGGCAATTTGGTCATGCTGGCCGTTTGTACAGAATCATCATAAGTGGTATTGGTAAAAATTGTGGCAGTATCTACTAATGAACCTCCCAACGCCCCTATACCGTTAGGGGCAAGCCCAACAGTATCCTGGTTTTTACAACTATTTAAAATAAAAAGACTTATCAACAGCGTTAATAAGTCTATCCGGAAAAATTTCATATTTGATCTCAAAGCTTTATACAACGTGTGCTAATTCCTCATTCGCAATTTCGTCGTAAAAATTGTAATAATTTTCCAAATCTGATGTGGAATTAAAGTCCATAATCGATTTATGGCTATTTTTAACATTATTTAACACATCTTCATCTATATTTTCACTGCCTAAAACTATCCCGTCCGAATATTGGATAGCGCCGGCATACAATGCTGAATTTGTACCAGGCTTATATGCATCGATATGTTTTTCGGTCATATCGTTCATAATTGCCTTATTTGCAAAATCGGCACTCATTTGTTCTTTAAAATCATTTTCGTAAATAGAGTAAACTATTTTCGAGTTTTTAAAGGTCGGATCGTCCTTATAAGTAGTTTTTAAATAAGCAGGTACCAAAGCGCTCATCCAGCCGTGGCAGTGGATAACATCAGGCGCCCAGCCTAATTTTTTAACGGTTTCTAACGCACCTTTGCAAAAGAATATCATCCTTTCATCATTGTCTGCATAAAACTTCCCGTCTTTATCATTAAATACATGCTTGCGCTGAAAATACTCTTCATTATCTAAAAAATATACCTGCATGCGTGCTGCCGGAATTGAGGCAACTTTAATAATTAATGGATTATCATTATCATTAATAATGATATTCATTCCCGATAAACGTATAACTTCATGAAGGCGGTTCCTGCGCTCATTAATATTACCGAAACGTGGCATCAGGATACGAATTTCGTAACCTTTCTCCTGCATGGCCTGCGGAAGCTGACGTGTGATTTCAGAAATTTTTGAGAGTTCCAGAAAGGGCGACATTTCATGAGTTATAAACAAAAGCTTAGATTTACCCATCTCTAAATCAGTATTAAAATATGTAAGCAGTCAAAAAAATTTGAGTTTGCAAATATAATCAATATTATATGAACTATCAACGTATTATGCAAGTTACTTTTGCTTATTTTTAAGTAAATGCTCATTTTCGCCCAATTTTTAGATTTAACTAATTGAAAATATTTACAACTGTTAAGGAAATACAGCAATATCTGCATGAATTGCGGAATTTGAACAAAACCACCGGGTTTGTGCCCACCATGGGGGCGTTGCACCAGGGGCATTTATCGCTCATAAAACAGGCGCGGCAGGTGAATGATGTGGTAATATGCAGCATTTTTGTTAACCCCACGCAGTTTACCGATGCTGCCGACCTTGAAAAATATCCCCGCCCAATAGCTGATGATATACAAAAACTGGAGAGCGCGGACTGTGATATTTTATTTAACCCGGCCGTTAATGAAATGTATGCTGATAATGAGCAATGGCATTTAAACATAGGCGAATTAGAGCATTTGCTTGAAGGAAAGTTTCGCCCGGGTCATTACCAGGGAGTTACGCAGGTAGTATACAAGCTGTTTAATATAGTGAGGCCTGATAGCGCCTATTTTGGGCAGAAAGATTACCAGCAGGTATTGGTGATACGCAAAATGGTTGAGCTATTGAATATGCCAGTTAAATTAGTGATGTGCCCCATTGAACGGGAATCAGATGGTTTGGCCATGAGTTCGCGGAATATTCATTTGACTGCTGACGACAGGAAACATGCCCTGGTACTTTCAAAGGCACTGATGTTTGTAAAGGATAAGTTTAGGAGCGAAAAAATTACAGTATTACAGTCCGAAGCTACATGGCTCGTAAAGAGCGAACCTGGTATACAACTTGAATACTTTGAGATAGCCGATGGTAATACCCTGCACCCGGCCGGTGATGATACTAAAAGCATAGTGGCTTTGGTAGCAGCACGGGTAGGCCATACGCGGCTGATAGACAATATAATAATAAGGTAATATATAGTTTACAGTTGCATGAATTATGTGCTATGAACTATAAATTATATTGTATTAACTTTGCATTATGATTATTGAGGTATTGAAATCCAAGATCCATCGCGCCCGCGTAACACAGGCTGAATTGAACTATGTAGGCAGTATTACGATAGATGAAGACTTAATGGATGCGGCAAATCTTATTGCCAATGAAAAGGTTCATATAGTGAACAATAATAACGGTGCCCGGTTTGAAACCTATGTTATAAAGGGTGAACGCGGTTCAGGCACCATTTGCCTTAATGGCGCTGCTGCAAGGCTGGCGCAGGTGGGCGATATAGTTATCATCATGTCATACGCATACATGGAAATGGACGAGGCACGTACTTATGAGCCGATAGCAATTTTTCCTGATGTGGATAATAAGTTGATAAAATAAACTATCACAAGCTCCGGATCAATTACTGTTAGGGTAGGCGCTAAGCCCTAAAGCAAGGCGCAGATTAGCATCGGCGTTTACACCGGTACGCAGTTTATAAACCATCCGTATCCTTACATCAGGCTGACGTATCAGTTGGTCCAAAAAATTCGAATTATCAATATCCAACACCATCGTATTACCCACTCCTGCGGTAATATCAGTACGCGAGCCTACTAAAACTTCGTCCTTGCCATCATGGGTCGACATATAGAACTTCACATATTCCAGGTTTCCTATATTAAAATCGGTAGGGTCAACCGAGCGTAATTTTGCCGAAACTACACGTACATCGCCTATATGGTTGGCATTATTTCCATCCTTTGTAAAGTTTTGGTCGTAGCTGGTAGCCATGCTTATAGCAGTGTATTCAGTACCAGGCTTAGATGATGCTGGTATGGTTAAAGTTGTAGTATATGGAAAGGTAGATTTAACGATAGACTCAAACATACCGCAACCGCTAAAAATCAACATCAAAGCAATCGAAACAGGGAATAGCTTTCTAA